>JAEEGL011022270.1_pt1 | contig 15755 bp, 12 predicted proteins | sample 9134231 | NCBI WGS metagenome assembly JAEEGL01 (sample SAMN16246548, study PRJNA631951) | gut metagenome | biome: gut microbiome; feature: rumen; material: fiber-attached | host: Bos | place: Iran: Karaj | collected 2018-10
ACAACAGGAAGAGACGACGTTCACCACAGAGTAGTTGTTCAGGGCAGAGAGTGCCCCGTAGACCTTAGAGGTGCAGCAGTATTCCACGCAGGCCCTATCATGAAGAAGGTCAGCGAAGACAAGTGGAAGTGCGTAGCCGTAGGTCCTACAACATCCATGAGAATGGAGAAGGCCGAGAAGGAGTTCCTCGCTGCAACAGGCGTTAAGATCGTTATCGGTAAGGGCGGTATGGGTCCCAAGACAACTGAGGGCTGTAAGGAGTCCAAGGCTGTTCACACTATCTTCCCCGGCGGATGCGCAGTTGTTGCTGCAGAGTGCATCGAGGATGTTGAAGGTGTTGAGTGGCTCGACCTCGGTATGCCTGAGGCTATGTGGAGATTCAAGGGTAAGGAATTCGGACCTTTGATCGTTTCCATCGACTGCCACGGCGGCAACCTGATCGACGATAACAAGGTCAAGTTCAACGAGCGCAAGGATAAGCTCGTTCCCGAGATCTCGAAGAAAGTTCAGTTCATGCATTAATGTTCCCTTTTCTTTCTGAACTCAAGGGAAAAGCTGACGCTTTAATTTTTGATGTTGACGGTACCCTGCTTGATTCCATGACAGTGTGGAATCAGGCGGATACCGTTTTTCTTAACTCGAGAGGGTTTGAAGTAACTCCCGACTACACGGACTACGTCAAATCCGTTCGCATAGAAGACGCTGCAAGATACACTAAGGAGCGCTTTGATCTTCCCGATTCCGTCGAGGATATAATGAACGAGTGGAATGCATTCGTTAACGGTTCTTACGCGCTTCACGTGCTTCTTAAGGACGGTGCTCTTTCCTATCTTCGAAAAGCACGCGCTATGGGATTCAAGACCGCATGTGCGACCGCGCTTACAAAGCCTAACCTTTTTGCCGCGTTCGACCGCATCGGAATCCACGACCTTTTTGATGAAATAGTCGCACTTGAAGATCTTCCCGGAGCCCCCGATAAGAGCGACCCGCACATCTATCTTCATGTGGCCGGACTGCTTCACGCGGCGCCTGACCGCACCCTTATTTTCGAAGATGTTCCTGCGGCTTTGGAGGGAGCTAAGAAAGGCGGCTTCATGACGTGTGCTGTTTATGATCCTGTCGGAGCAGGCTCGGATGAATCCTGGGAGAAGATGAAAAGCGCCGCCGACTATAGTTTTGAAGGCTGGGATGAACCCCTCAAAAATTAATGCTTTGTTCATGTTTATATAAAAGAAATAAAGTATATTAGTTTCATGGATTATGATGCCAGGAATATTTTCTCGCGCGGTCGTGCCAAGTTCACGATCATGTGCATGATCTATGCAGTCCTTTTTATCAGCGGACTGTTTCTTCAGCGTTTTTTCTTTATAGGTTACGCGAGATTCATCATATCCATTTTCCTCATCATATTCAGTTTCCTTATTAACCTGTCGTTCGGACTTCCGGGCTACTGGTTATCGACTGCGCTTACGATAGTCCAGCTGTTCCTTTACATGTCGATGTTCGCACACAGGTACGACGAGGAGACTTTGGTCCTTATCGCGCTGTCGTTGTTGTCCGTGCTGCTGCACACGATGTTTATCTTCTTTATAACGCGCATTGAGGGCAAGCTCGGGGCTCTTGATAAGAAGCTTTCCGAGGAGAAGACGAAGAGGATCAATTACGAGACGACGGCAATGATCGAGAGAGTCATGACCACCCGTCCCGGTACCATCGTGAGACATGAGGATATCCGCGATAAATCAGGTTACACCGAGGCTGTCGAGACGAGCCGCAACAAAGCTATCGACCCTCTCACGACGCTCCCTAACAGACACATGTTAAGCGAGCAGGCGGAGATCAAGATCCTCGAATATAAGCAGGCCTATCAGGACGCTGCCGACAGTGGTGCGGTTTGCAATATCAATCCTATCTACACGCTCTATCTGACAGTCGCTGACCCCGTAAGGTTCTCGCAGGACAACGGTCATATCGTCGTTGACCTGTTCATCCAGACGATGGCTCACAGACTGCGTGAGGCAGCTAACGAGAAGGACTTCATTGGAAGAATCGCCAACAACGAGTTTGCCATCATAACAACGAGACTTGAAGACGATACACAGGTACTCCGCTACGCGATCGACCTCGCGAAAGCTCTGCAGGAAGAAAGCGAGGGCAGATTCTACGCAGGTATCGCACAGTACCCCAGAGACGCGATCTATGCGGGCGAGCTTATCCAGCACGCTGAGTCTGCCATGTATGCCGCTATAAACGAGAACACAGACGCTAAGATCTACGAGCCTTCGAAGAATGAATCAAGAACAACCTTCCTCGAGGACATGACGATCGACGAGATAAAAGTTCTCCTCGATAAGGCATTCGAGAATCATGAGATATTCATGGTTTATCAGCCCAGATTCGATGCCGGTATGAAGCTTACGGGATTCGAGGCATTCGTGCGCTGGGAGGATCCGAAGCACGGTATCGTGGACACAAGAGACTTCCTGTTCTATGCGGACAAGACAGGCCACATCTACCAGATCGCCGAGTTCTCATTGAGACAGGCATTCGAGACACTCGCTCTTATCAACGATATCGATCATAACCTGACGATGACAGTCAATCTGTCTACGACACAGCTTCATACACCTGACATTAAGTACGAGCTGTTCACGGAAGCACAGAAGACCGGATGCGATGTTACAAACCTCATCGTTGATGTTCCGTCTGACGGCGTCTCTATCAATGTGCGTGAGGTTCAGAATACTCTCGATGCATTTGCTTCTTCGGGTATAACGATGGCGCTTGATAACTTCGGCCGCGGATACTCGTCATTGAGCAGCATCCCGCTTCTTCCCATCTCTCTTGTTAAGCTCGACGGCAACTTCACTTCAGACCTTAAGGAAGGAACATCACACGACATCCTGACCCGTTCGATCATAGAACTTCTGCAGGAGCTTGATATCCCCGTTGATGCTACCAATGTTCAGTCCAAGGAGCAGTTCGAGAAGCTTAAAGAATACGGTTGTACATTCTTCCAGGGTAAGTTCCTTAACGAGCCGATCCGTAAGGATAAGATCGTCGATTACATCAAAAGCTTATCCAAGACCTGAGACAGCTTACGCGCGGGTAATCCCACAACATTAAAATAATCACCTTCAACAGTTTCAACAAGGAGTGCGCCTCCCTGCTGGATTCCGTATGCTCCAGCCTTATCGTATGGCTCATCTGTGTTGATATATCTCTCGATAAGATCCGTCTGGTATTTATCCAGGTCTCCGAATCTTACCTTGGTGGTATCGGTAAATACATCTTCTGTCCGGGAAGTCTTAACACACACTCCCGTTATGACCTCGTGAGTCTTGCCCGAGAGCATCGTCAGCATTCTTCTGGCATCAGCCTTATCTGCGGGCTTGCCAAGTATCTGTCCGTCGCACACAACCGAAGTGTCCGCACCTATAACGATGTACTCATCCTTCTGTCCGTCAGGCAATGCGTTAAATACCGCTTCCGCTTTCTTTAGAGCAAGCTGCTTCTGCACTTCGTCAGCACTGCCGCCTGCCCCGAGAACAGCGTCTTCTATCGCGCGCTCATCCACATCCTCGCTTCTTATCTCGAAGTCGGTTGTGATGAGGCTCAGTATCTCTTTTCGCCTGGGTGATTTACTTGCAAGTATTATTTTCATGCGACTATTGTATCACGACACAAAAAGAGGGATGCACAAAACCCCTCAGTGCATCCCTCTCTCTCCAGAGTTGAATTATTGAAAATAAAACCTGTCCTGATTAAAACTGGTCGTCTCCAACGATTTCTTCTTCTGTAATTTCATCCTTCTGCGCGGCAGCCTTCTCGGCATCACGCTTGGCCTTTGCCTCTTCCATTGCAGCTGCTACCGACAAGCCTGACAACAAGGACTCCCCTGCGGGCTTCTCCTCAGGCTTCTTCATGTTCGCAACTACTTCATTCATTTCTTCTCTTTGCTTAGCGGCATCGATCTTAGCCTGTACGCGTGCTCTTGCAGCAGCCGCAGCAGCCGCTCTCTTCTCGGCATCTTCACCGGACTGGGCAGCTCTTGCAGCAGACTCCTCCGCTCTCTTCAATACAGCCTCTGATACCTTACTCGTCTCCTCGGCTGGCTTCGCCTCGGCAGAATCTCTTGCTGCCTCAGCTGCCGCAGCAACCTTCTCGAAATCAACCTTATCAGGCTGTACTTCGTTACCGGGGCGCTTGAGAACGTCAGTAAGAGACTCGCTTACCTTACGCACTTCACTGTCAGGGATAAGTCCGTTGACCGTGCTCTCATAATTCTTATCAGGGCTGTTCATGAACAGTGCATAGACTTCCTTCGGATTGTCCTTCTTGGTGATCCTGTAGAACGTATCGACGAACTTGGCCATCGTCTTACCCTGTGTCCACTTAGGCATCTCCTTGACCTGCTCGGTACCGGATGTCTGGGATACTTCAGCGAAGAAGTCCTGTGCGGACTTGTACTCACCGTTCAGGATATAAGCACCGCCGGGTTCACCATTCTCACAAACAGAAACGAGTGCTGTTGCAACGTTACGTACATCTACGAATGCGTGACCGCCTGCTACGGTCGATACCTTGTTCTCGAGATACTTTCTTAAGATCCTGTTCATGTCATAGTCCTCGGAGAAACCGGGACCGATGATAAATGTGGGAAGAAGGATGGAGGCATTGAACTTGTTAAGAGCAACCTTACTCATAAGGTACTCGGAAGCCTCTGCCTTCGTGCTCGCATAGTCGCCCTCTGCTTCCTTCCTGTCGAAGTGTACCTTCTCACCTGACAATGCTGAATCAGGGTCAAGAGCGTATGCTGATCCCAGGAAAACAAAGCGTCCGATCTTGGAACGCATCGCCATATCGATCATATTCTCTGCACCGGCAACATTAACACGGCGCATCTCAAGATTCTTATTATTGGAAATAGAAACAATCTCTTCCGTATGAATAACTGCAGAGCGTCTCGGATCCTCAACTGTGAGGAATTCTTTAAGTGAATCCTTATCAAAAATCACTCCCTCGGAGATCTCTGCGCCCATTCCCTTAAGCAGCGAAGAATCAGTTTCAGGAGGTACCAACACGCGGACGGAACATCCCTCAGACAACAACAACTGAACTACCAGTCTTCCTACCGGATCCTTTGCACCGGTTACAAGGTATTTATCGTACAGCATAAACAACATACCCCGCTTAATTTTTGTCGTAGTGAAACCGACACTATTATTTTATTTAATTGGCATATGAAATTAAAGTTCATAATGTTAAACTCGTGTAAACAAAAATCTATTGACAATTCATTTTGGCAGGTTTAATATTGCCTTGTTTTTATACGCTAAATGCTGTGACGAAGAAGGTCCGGCAGTTGGAGCACACAGAGAGCCGGGGATGCTGAGATCCCGGCAGCAAAGACTACCAAGTGGCTATCGCTTCCGAGCAGGTGTACCGAATGGATATACCGAGTAGGCTGCACCCGATTCTGCCGCGTTAAGGCATAGGGTTTATAGGAACCTGAAGTGGTGATCTGATAAAGGTCGCAAGTTGAGTGGTAACACGGTAATTCGTCTCAACGTTCGATATAGAACGTTGAGACTTTTTTATTACGTAAAAAGCAGGAGGAAACAAAAATGGCAGAAAACCAGAACATGGAAGTCGAGGCAAAGCTGCTCGAAGTCGCAGGCCGAGTTAAGGCTCTAAGACTTGACATGGGATTGTCAGTCGAGGAAGCAGCTTCAAAGCTTGAACTTACCCCCGAGGAGTACGAGAGATACGAAGAAGGAAAGGAAGACTTTAACTTCACTTTCTGCTTCAAATTCGCGAACCTTGCAAAGGTTGACATCGCAGACATCCTGGAGGGATTCACACCTTCCCTTACAGAGTATGCAGTTACACGTTTAGGTCAGGGACGTCCGATCGTAAGACGTGCTGATTCCCAGTCAAAGTATCTGCGCTTAGGCTCACGATTCAAGAACAAGATGTGCGAGCCTTTCCGCGTAATCCTTCCTTATTCCGAGGAGGCATTGAATCCTCCTTATAAGCTCGTAACACACGACGGCCAGGAGATGAACATCGTCGTAAGAGGAACGCTTAAGGTTATGATCGGCGATTCCTTCGAGGTTCTCCACCCGGGTGATGTTATCTACTTTGATCCGCATACTCCTCACTGCGAGCTTGCAGTCGGCGGTGAAGACTGTGAGTTCTATGCCATTATCATTGATCCGAAGCTTGCCGAGAAGGCAGAAGATTATGCCGCTCCCTACAAGACAGAGATCAAGACGGACAGCGTTACTAACGTTGATGCCGCTAATCTTCCTGATGCTATATACACAAAGTACTTAAACGGTGTTCTCGATGAGAACGGACACCTCGTTGATGTTGATGTTAACGTTCCCGCGTGCAAGAAGTTCAACTTCGCTTTCGACTGCGTTGACGCCATCGCTGACAAGGACCCTGAGAAGCTTGCTATGCTCTGGGTTGATAAGGACTGCGTTACCGAGAAGCGCTTCACCTTCGCAGATATCAAGAAGTATTCCAACATGACTGCCAACTACTTTAAGTCATTAGGTATCGGCAAGGGCGACAAGGTCATGCTCGTTCTTAAGCGCCACTACCAGTTCTGGTTCTGCATGATGGGTCTCGAAAAGCTCGGTGCTGTTGCTATCCCTGCTACACACCTGCTTCGTGACAAGGACTACGAGTACCGCTTCCAGGCAGCTTCCGTTAAGGCTATCGTCTGCACATCAAATGACGATGCTCCTGTTGAAGTAGAGAAGGCAGCAAAGGCTTACGGTCTTGAGACACTCATCATGTGTAACGGTAAAAGAGACGGCTGGAGATGCTTCGACGAAGAGTTTACGCAGTTCTCCGATGTTTTCGAGAGGCCTGAGGACTATGCTTGCGGTTACGACCCGATGGTAATGTTCTTTACTTCCGGTACGACAGGCTATCCTAAGATGGCACTCCACTCTTACATGTATGCTATCGGTCACATCACGACAGCCAAGTACTGGCAGAATGTTGACCCTAACGGTCTGCACTTCTCCATCTCCGATACGGGTTGGGGTAAGGCACTCTGGGGTAAGCTCTACGGCCAGTGGCTCTGCGAAGCTCCTGTCTTCACATTCGACTTCGACAGATTCAAGGCTGATGAGATCCTTCCTATGTTCGCTAAGCACAACATCACCACATTCTGTGCTCCGCCTACAATGTTCAGATTCTTTATCAAGGAAGACTTGAGTAAGTACGATCTTTCTTCTTTGAAGTATGCGGTTACTGCAGGTGAGGCTTTAAACCCTGAGGTATTCAACCGCTTCATGGCTGCAACAGGTATCCGTCTCATGGAGGGATTCGGTCAGACAGAGACGACTCTCGTTATCGCGAACCTCGTAGGTTCCGGAATCAGACTCGGTTCCATGGGTAAGCCGAACCCGCTTTATGAGGTTAAGGTATTGGATCCTGACGGCAAGGAGTGCAAGCCCGGTGAGACAGGCGAGATCTGTATCAACACACAGAAGTATCATCCGAAGGGACTTTTCCTCGAGTACTATCTCTCACCTGAACTTACCAAGGATGCATGGCACGACGGCTGGTACCACACAGGTGATACAGCTTGGCAGGATGAGGACGGCTATATCTGGTATGTAGGAAGAACCGACGATGTCATCAAGTCATCCGGTTACCGTATCGGACCGTTCGAGATCGAGAATGTTATCATGGAGCTCCCTTATGTACTCGAGTGTGCCGTTACAGGTGCACCTGACCCGAAGGGCGTAAGAGGCATCGTCGTTAAGGCAACTATCACTCTTGTTAAGGGTACTGAGCCTTCCGAGGAACTTAAGAAGGAAGTTCAGGAATATGTTAAGGCGAAGACTGCTCCTTACAAGTATCCGAGAATCGTTGAGTTCGTAGATGAACTTCCGAAGACTGTATCAGGTAAGATCAGAAGAAGAGCAATCCGCGAAGACGACGATAAGAAAGCCTGATATAAGAATAATCACGCGATCCGCCACAGAGGATCGAGGCCGTCCGAGCCGTGGCCGAAGCCACGGCGGACGCTGCCACAAGGAACAGACCTTCCGGTCTTAACATACGGCCAGAAGACATCATATATCTCGTGAGAGCCCCGGACAGACGGTATGGGCAATCGTCTTATGTCCAGCAGCTCATCCTCACTGCCGGTCCGAAGGAGCAGCAGTCCGTGTCTTCTGTCGTATGCGAGAAGGTCATCATACTTAGGATCATTCAGAATCTTATGCCTGATCAACGGAAGTACACGGTTCCTGGGATTTATCTCAAGAACCGATACTCCCTGCTCATCTTTAAAATCAGCAGAACCTGCAATGGTCTGTGATTCGCGGTAAAGATCTCTGATCGCCATCTGAATGCGGTGCATTGTCACGTCCTCATAATCTTCAGCCACACGGGCGCCAAAGCGGATAGCGCGGCAGATAAGGTCATAAAGATCGATCTCCATATTAGGAAGACTCGTCAGAAAGCAATCGAGTATCATCTGCTGGATCTGCACCGATGCGCACTCCCCCATATATCTGTACAGGCGGTCTGCCAGTCCGGGATTGGTCCTGACAAACATATACCGCTCTTCGAACGGCTTCCCGGTCACCATAAGATCAGGCTTGATATCAAGCGGCTTGACCTTCATGGATATGCACCTTATATAAACGCTGAGCAACCCCTCAAGCGTTCCGTCATATGTAAAACTGTGTATGGAGTGCTGCATGCCCTCATTCTAACAGGCGAACATTCGTTTGTAAATATAGTAAGTGGGAAAATAAAAGGACCATTCAAACGAATGGTCCTTCTTGATTCGAATATTCAGATTTGATCAGGGATGAGGGAATCCGATAGCCGTCAGGATAGTATCCACATTATCTCTGTTGGCATCCTTATCCTTGTCTGTAACAACAGCGATATACTGATCGTCAACATAGAAGATACCGCCGTAGATGTAGCTTCTGTCACCCATGAAGTCTGAGTCTTCACACTCACCGTCAAACAGGATATATCCGTATGAGTCACGGTCCACCCTGACAGTTCTTCCGTCGAAGTCATGGTCATCCATCATGTCATCGAAATTATCGAGAGCCTCTTCCCATGTATCACGGGCGTCATCTTCATCATCAAACTCCGTGAAGTTAACCGCATAGTGCTCGTCATTTACAAATATCGAATCACCATACGTTCCGTAATCGTCCTCATCAAAGACTTCCTCGATTGCATTCTTAAAATCTTTGCTTCTTACGCGCTCGATCTTCTTGAAGGCGCATCCTGCAAGGGGCAGGAGCATGATGCCGGCAAGGGCTGCTGAAATGATCTTCTTCATATTCTTCATTGTAGTTATCTCCTTATACAGAAAGGACCGCTCGTTCGAGCGGCCCTGTTTATGCTCATCGATTTGTCCTATCAGGGAGTAGGATATCCGATTGCTCTTAAGAACTCATCAACTCTGGATGTGTCTCTGTCGCTTGTGCTTCTGCAAAGAACGATAACAACTACGTCTTCCTTACAGAAGATACCGCCATAGATATCATCATCGAAGAAATCATTGCTGCTGCTCTCACCGTTAAGAAGGATATATCCCTCTGTATCCGTGATTCTGTAGGAATACTTACCGTCGAAGTCCTTGTCATCGATCATATCCTGGAAATCTTCAGCAAACTCGTCCTCAAAGAAATCCATTGCATGTGCATTACTGTCAAACTGGATCCACTCATAGTGGAAATCACCGTCGTAGCAGTCAATGTCGTGCTCGGAGTGTGAATAGTATGTTGTATAGTCATACCAATCGTCCTCATCGAGATCCGCAACATCCTCAAGCGCATTTGTGAAGTCCTTCTTGGAAACTACATTGTAACGCTTGCCGCAGGCAGCGATAGAAAACATCATAACGCCTACGAGAGCTACGGAGACAACTTTCTTCATCATCTTCATAATCTTAACCCCTCCTATAGGTTTTTAAAAATTGCACACATAGGAATATGCAATCTTAAACCACTATAACACACTTATCAAACAATTTTAAGTCTGTGGTAAACTTTTTTACCTTTACGTGCGATAGCCTCGCCGTCAGCGTCAAAATCCTTTTCGCTTAACTTGTAGAACTTGTCAGAAACTACCTCATCGTTAAGGTAAACGCCCTTCTGGTCGATCATTCTTCTGCACTCGCCGTTACTCTTGAATACGCCTGCCTCAACGAGCACCTGAGCCAAGTCAACGCCCTGGGCCAAAGAAGCGGCAGAAATCTCGGTAGTCTTCATATCATCTGACTTGCCGCCCTTGTTCTCGAACAGGTCCTCGGCAGTCTTCTTCGCGATATCAGCCTGCTCCTTGCCGTGAATGATAGAAGTAACTTCATAAGCAAGTCTCTTCTTCGCCTCGTTGATAGCGGAATCTGTAAGCTTCGCGTACTCGTTGATCTCTTCCATCGGAAGGAATGTCAGAAGCTTCATGCACTTGATGACATCAGCATCATCGACATTTCTCCAATACTGGTAGAAGTCATATACAGGCGTCTTATTGGGATCGAGCCATACTGCACCCTTTGCAGTCTTACCCATCTTCTTGCCTTCGCTGTTGGTAAGCAAAGTAAAAGTCAGACCGTAAACGGAATCTCCCTTCTTCCTTCTTACAAGCTCCATGCCTGCGAGGATGTTGGACCACTGGTCGTCACCGCCGAACTCGAGGTTACAGCCGTACTTCTCGTGGAGATAGTAGAAGTCGTATCCCTGCATGAGCATGTAGTTGAACTCGAGGAAGGAAAGTCCCTTCTCGAGACGCGCCTTGTAGCACTCAGCCGTGAGCATCTTGTTTACTGAGAAGTGAGTTCCGATCTCTCTTAAGAACTCGATGTAGTTCAAGTTACGAAGCCAGTCAGCGTTGTTAACGATAAGAGCCTTGCCCTCGGAGAAATCAACGACCTTGCCCATTTGGCTTTTGAAGCACTCGACGTTATGGTCGATAGTCTCGACCGTCATCATCTGACGCATGTCAGTGCGTCCTGAAGGGTCACCGATCATTGCAGTACCGCCGCCCATCAGGGCAATCGGTCTGTGGCCTGCCTTCTGCATGTGGCTCATAACCATCATCTGAACGAAGTGGCCTACATGAAGTGAATCAGCAGTCGGATCGAAGCCGATATAGAAGCTTACGCCGGGCTTGCTTAACAAGTCATAGATTTCTTCCTTATGTGTAGCCTGGGAGAAGTAACCTCTCTCCTCAAGCGTATCGAAAACATTCTTATACATTAGCTTTTCTGCCTCCGCAAATATTAGTTGGAAAACCAATAAATTCTAACACCTTAGAGGCTTTGGCTCAAGCGCGATGCCCTTATGGCAGCGGCCGCACCGTCAGCTGCCGCAGTAACTAACTGGCGCACCTCCTTGGTACGGCAGTCACCCGCCACGAACACACCGGGAGCCGAAGTCTCGCAGTCTTCGCCTGCTACGACATATCCCGCAGCATCAAGCTCAACTAAGTCCTTGAACACTTCGTTATCGGGAATAAGACCAATCGCGACAAAAAGAGCGTCAGTGACAAGTTCCTCGTCATGTCCGTCAACAGTAGTCAGGGTCACGCTTGTAAGCTTCTCATCACCGTGAATCGCAGAGACTGTGCGCGACAGCTTGGTCTCGACGTTACTGTATGACAGAAGCTCGTCGACGAGAGCCTTGTCCGCGCGGAACTCATTACGCCTGTGGATGATGTAGACCTTTTCGCAGATGTCGGCAAGATAGGCTGCATCCTCGACTGCAGTGTTGCCTCCTCCGAACACGGCCGCGGTCTTGCCCTTGAAGAATGCGCCGTCACAGGTCGCACAGTAAGAGATGCCGCGTCCCGAATACTCCTGCTCGCCCGCAAGTCCCATCTCGCGGCGCTTGACACCGCTCGCGATGATAACGGTCTTAGCCTTGCACTCTGCGCCGTACTCGCCTGTCATAAAGAAGCCCTCTTCGAGGCTTCCCCCGATCTTCTTTATCTTGTCGAAAACAAACTCCGCGCCAAGTTCCTGCGCCTGCTCATAGAGCTTATTCGCATACTCATAACCCGACACTCCGGGAAGTGCCGGGAAGTTGTCGATCTCGGGTGTGTTTATTATCTGTCCGCCGGGGGCCTCAGCTTCAAATATGGTGACGGTCCTGCCTGCGCGTCTTGCGTAGATGGCAGCCGTAAGTCCTGCTGTGCCTGCACCGATAATTGCAACATCAGTCATGCTTCTTCCTCCAGAAACCCGCGGATGATGGCATCCATATCGGGGTAACTCTTAGCGATAGACACTATCTTCCCTTCGGTTGTTACAAAGCAGTGCTCGCTTTGACCGGTGCACCTTACTGTGCCCGTTGCCTTGTCGGTTACCTCATATTCGATATAAAGCCTCACGCCGGTGTATTTTACAAACTTAATCTTTATGACGACCGTGTCGTAGAACTCCGTGCTCGTCTTATACTTCGCGCTGACAGAAGTAACGGGGCTCATAACGCCCATCTGCTCGCACTCCTTGTAGCCTAAGCCTATCTGCTCGAACGCATCGACGCGCGCTTCTTCAAACCATCTTATGTAGTTTGAATGATGTACGACTTTCATCTGGTCTGTCTCGTAGTACTGAACTACGTGTTCATAAGGTTTGATCTGTTTTGTCATGTTGTTGCCCACTCACAAAATTCTGCTATATCTTTGAAATAATCCCACCTGACACTCTCGTTCTGAATCTCATGACGGTAGTGCCCGTAGTTTCTTTCCTTAACTTTAACGCCCTTCGATCTTAATATCTCGATTACCTGGCGCACGCCCTTGCCGTAATCGCCGACAGGGTCATCTTCGCCGTATGTAAGCATGACGGGCTTATCAAGAGGAACACTATCATAAGCGTCCTTCTTTTGCATGCGGATAACGAGCGTAAACAGGTCCGCGAAGCCTTTGTTGGTGAACAGGAATCCCGCAAGGTCATCCTGCATATATTTCTTCACCTCTTCCTCGTCACTCGTAACCCAGTCGTAGTCTGTCCTCGCGTTCGGGATCTTCTTGTTGTACGCGCCGAAAGCTATCTTGTTCACAAGCTTCCCCGGTGCTCTTTTACGCCCGAAGATCTTCATCATATCAGTAAGTACGAGGCCTGCGCCCGCAGCCGGATTCGGCCCCATAGTGGACGCGAATATAAAAGCTTCGAACTCCTTACTGTATTCCGGCGTGATGTAAATATTGCGGGCAACGAATGAGCCCATGCTGTGTCCGTAAAGAAAGTACGGCAAAGTCTGCCCGAATCTCTCCTTCGTGATCCTCATAAACTCCATCTCGTCCTTCAAGATGCACATCGCGGAATCTGGCGCGTCACCGAAGTAGCCCTTGGGCATATCGCGCTCGGCATTAAGCTGGAAAGTTGCTCCGTGACCCATCATGTCCATGCCGCCGACGATGAATCCGCGCTTAGTCAGGAAATCCGCCATCTGCAGATATCTCGAGAAATGATCCGCCATACCGTGACAGATCTGGATCACACCTTTAGGTTCGATCGTATCTATATCATCCGGCTTGCACCAGCAGTAAGCTATCTCATTACCGCCTCCGCATGAAGCCTTAAAGATTCCGTCTTCCCTGTTCATTTAACAGTTACCCTGATCTTATTTCCGATCTTATCCTTGGGAAGTACATTCTCGCCCTCGGATACTACCTGTCCATCAACCTCGATCTTCGCGACCGTATCGCATCCGCCGTCCATCACGTAAGTTATCTCAACAGGCTTGCCGTTAAACTCGAAGCGGACACCGGCCTCACCATTCTCATCAAACTGTGAAGGCAAAAGCTTCGGCTCGAACTTCATGTCGCCAAACTCACCCTTAACGCCGAATATCTCGTTAAGAACAGTAAGTATAAGCCAGCTTGCCGCACCTGTCAGATAGTGGTAAACGCCTCTCCCCTTCGGATCAAAGTATTCGGGGATGCCGGGATAGATCTTACTGCTTTCAAAGTCGGCCGCATGCCTGTACAAAGAACCAATGACCTTCCAGCCTTCTTCCTTGAAGCCTCTGGTGTAAAGAGCGTTGCCGTACATAACGGTCATGTGCGAGAACACGGCTCCGTTCTCCTTCTGTCCGTAAGCAAACCCGAACATTCTTCCCATGTCGGTCTTGATCTCGTTAAAGTTCGTATTAAGTCTGTATCCTCCGAGCTTCTCCTCATAAAGATACCTGTCTGCCGACCTGATGATGTCGCGGATCTGATCATCACTTGCGACGCCGCTCATTACCGTGAACACCTGACCTGTGATCATCATCGCAGGCTTGCCGTCCTTGTCGCCGTTCTTTTCGAGCGGTCTTCCGCTATTATCGTAGTAGCTGTTAAATCTCGAGAAGCCTTCAGAATCCGTAAACCACTCGTTGATAACGATCTGCTCCGAGAGGACTTCCGCCTTAGCCTCGAGATCTGCTGCCAGAGCCTCAAGAGAGTACTCCTTCGTCTGTCCCGAGAAACCGTTCTTAACATCATCGCAGTAGCGCATCAAAGTGTCGCGCCCGCCGTCCGTGCCTGTGAGAGCTTCAAGTTCCGAAGCAAGAACAACGCGGTCGCCGTTACGCGATGCATACTCGCGGATTATCTGTGCGAGCTTTCTGTAGTTGCCCGCATATGCCGCCGTAAATGCAACTGACTCACCCTTGTCCTTAGCCATATCAAGAGCATCGTTCCAGTCGGCTCCGCGAAGCCTCATGGAACCATTCTGTCCAACATCAAAGAAAGCCGCGAGATTCTGAAGCAGGAGATGCTCAAGAACAGTACCGCCAGATACACCGGAAGGCTCGCCCTCAAGAAGCATCTCGCCTCTCATTACCTGTCTGTCGATGAAGTACGGCGCACTCTCGTTAAGGATGTCGATGTCGCCGCTTTGCCTGATATAAAGATCCATCGTCATGAAAGGCCACATCGCGTGATCCATCCACACGCGGGTGATGCCGTTTCTGTCCGCGATAAACTCGCCTCTTCCGGTGCCGATGATGGTGGCATTAGTGCCGTCTGTTCTCACCCCGCCGAAATTATCAATAAGCATGCCCCTTACATCCGCGGGATCCATTATGATGAGCGCCAGGCAGTCCTGCCAAAGATCTCTCCATCCTCTTCCGCCCTTGCCGTAATCGTGGTGCGGCAGGAACGAGCAGCCGTAGATGCGGCGCAGGATCGGCTGTATTCCGACCCAGTACATCCAGTTATCAAAGTCATTGTCGCCTGTGTGGAAACGGATATTAACTTTCTTCTTCCAGTAAAGCTTATTCTCATAAAGCTGCGCGTCGAAAACATTGGCAGACAGATACTTCTGTGCCGTACTCTCGAGCGTATCCGGGAAGCCCGTAACGAGAGCCATGACATACTCGACTCTTCCGCCGGGCTCGAGTATCTTCTTCTCAAACATCGCAGCACCCATCGCCTCAAATCCGTCGGCAGACTGTCCCGCGAGATAAGCGGGCTGGCCTGTAACCGGGAACAACGGGTTATCAAGAGCTCCTCCCTCACCTATAAAGTCCTCAAGAACAGGACAGAAAGCTACAGGCTCGATGCCCTCCTGCTCCGCGCAGAAGAAGCCGTACTCGACCTCGTTCGCCCTGTGTCCGCGCTCGTCGAAAGTAAGCGTGGGGAAATTAATAACGCCGTACTTCACCGTACGGATGCGGTTAAGCATGGAAGTAACATTTCGATGGTCTCTTATGTTGTCAGCGGACCTGCCGTAAAGCGGAACTGCCGCAGTTGCCGTAAAA
>JAEEGL012958023.1_pt1 | contig 15755 bp, 17 predicted proteins | sample 9134231 | NCBI WGS metagenome assembly JAEEGL01 (sample SAMN16246548, study PRJNA631951) | gut metagenome | biome: gut microbiome; feature: rumen; material: fiber-attached | host: Bos | place: Iran: Karaj | collected 2018-10
AGCCCATACTGTTTCTATTGGTTCATATTCAATAAATATTTTACCTCTAGCATTTAGTTTTCTAAATACATGACCATCTTTTAATTTACTTTTAATCCATTCTTTCTTTTTATCTACACCATCTTGATGTTTAGGATCTCCAATTGCACAGCATATATGTTCTTCATCAATATTTTTTTCATCTAAATTAATATACTCATTCATTTATATTACACCTCTACTCATTTTCCAATTTAATTACTTACCATGACATTGTTTGTATTTTTTCCCGCTTCCACATGGACATGGATCATTACGGCCTATTTTTTTAACTCTTTTTGGTGTGTTTCTCCTTGTTGTATCATTATCATTTGTTCTTATATTTTTAGAGTTGTCTACTCTTTCAATGTTTTGTCTTATTTCTGCTTTTGATAGAGCTATAGATACATCTTGATCTATTCTTTGTAACATTTTATCGAATAAATCATATCCTTCCATAGTATAAGCTCTTAGAGGGTCTTGTTGTGCATAACCTCTTAAGTGAATACCTTCTCTTAGATGAGCCATTGTATTAATATGTTCCATCCAATATCTATCTACTATTTTTAGAGTTATTACTTTTTCAAATTCATTTGTTATTTCATCTGGTAATTGTTCTATTTTATCTTCAAATTGTTTTATAACTTCTTTTGAAATATAGTCTATTAATTCATCTTGATTTAGAGAATTTACTTCTTTTAATTTAATATCTTTGCGTAATAAATTTTCATTAGCAAATTCTAATATATTATTATAATCTTCTTCTGTAATAGTTGTTTCATTCATTGTATGAGATTTTACTAAATCTTCTACATGATTTCTAAATGTATCTAATACCATTTCATGAATAGATTCTGAATCTAGAATTCTATTTCTTTTCTTATATATTAATTCTCTTTGATCATTCATTACATCATCATATTGTAGTAATTGTTTTCTTATATCAAAGTTGTTTCCTTCTACTCTTTTTTGTGCTGATTCAATTGATCTTGAGAATGTTCTTGAAGTGATTGCTTGATCTCCTAGACCCATATTACTCATCATATCAGCTATTCTATCAGATCCGAATCTTACCATTAAATCATCTTTCATTGATACAAAGAATTGAGTATATCCTGGATCTCCTTGACGTCCTGAACGTCCACGTAACTGATTATCAATACGACGTGATTCGTGTCTTTCTGTACCAATTACACATAATCCACCTAATGCTCTTATTTCATCTGATAGTTTAATATCGGTACCACGACCAGCCATGTTAGTAGCTATAGTTACTGATTTATGTTGCCCTATATTAGCAATTATTTCTGCTTCTCTTTCATGATTCTTTGCATTTAATACTTCATGTGGAATATGCTTTTTATCTAACATATTAGATATTAATTCTGATGTTTCGATAGCAACTGTACCTACTAGTACTGGTTGTCCTTTATCATATAATTCTTTTATTTTTTCTACTATAGCTTTATATTTAGCATCTTTTGATGCATATACTATATCTGGAGCATCCACTCTTATTACAGGTTTATTTGTAGGTATTTCTATAACATACATATTATAAATGTTTCTAAACTCTTCTTCTTCTGTTTTAGCAGTACCTGTCATACCTGATAATTTATTATACATTCTGAATAAATTTTGAAATGTAATAGTCGCTAGAGTTTTAGTTTCTTCATTGATATTAACGTTTTCTTTTGCTTCAATTGCTTGATGAAGTCCATCAGAATAAGCTCTACCTTTCATTAAACGACCAGTAAATTGATCTACTATTACTATTTCTCCATCTTGTACTACATAATCTACATCTTTATGCATAGAATAATTAGCTCTTAGAGCTTGATTAATAAAATGTAATAGAGTAGAGTTTTCTATATCATATAAATTATTTAAATTAAACATTTTTTCAGCTATAGCTGCACCTTTATCATTTAAATTAACGCTTTTAGTTTTTTCATCATATATAAAATCTTCATTTTCTTTTACTCTTTTAGCAAATCTATCAGCATCTTTATATAGATTGGCATTTCTCATTTCTCCACCTGAAATTATTAATGGAGTTCTTGCTTCATCTATTAATACTGAGTCTACCTCATCTACTATAGCAAAGTTTAATGGTCTTTGTACTCTATCTTCTTTACGTACTACCATATTATCTCTTAAGTAATCGAAACCTATTTCATTATTTGTAGAATATAAAATATCACAATTATAGGCTTCTTGTTTTTCTTGTGGAGACATTTCTCTTAGGTTTACTCCTACTGTTAAACCTAGGTATCTATGAATTCCACCCATCCATTCAGCATCACGTCCAGCTAGGTATTCGTTTACTGTGATAATATGAACACCTTTTCCTTCTAATGCATTTGTATAAGCTGGTAATACAGAAGTCAAAGTTTTACCTTCACCAGTCTTCATCTCAGCTATATTACCATAGTGGATAGCTAAAGCACCTAATATTTGGACATAGAATGGTTTTTCTCCTATAACTCTAAAACATGCTTCTCTAGCAGTTGCGAAAGCTTCTACTAAAATATCATCTAGAGTTTCACCATTACTTAGTCTTTCTTTAAATTCTTCTGTTTTACTTTGTAACTCTGTATCAGTTAATTTAGAATATTCTTCATCTAAATCCATTACTTGATTTGCAATTTTAGTAAATTTTCTTAATTCTTTATATTCATGATCTAATAATTTTTTTAATATACCCATGTACATCAACCTTTCTAATTAATGCGCTTACCAATTTATTATAACAAAAAAATAGGAAGAATTAAAGTTCTTCCTTTAAATGTTTATTCTGAAGTAATAACTCCATAATTTTTATCTTTTCTTTTATAAACTACTGCTGGTTTATCAGTTTCACTGTCTCTATACATAAAGAAATCATGTCCTAATAATTCCATTTGTAGTATTGCTTCTTCTTCATTCATTGGTTTAACTTCGATTGTTTTTCTTTTTGTGACTTTGCTTTCTTCTTTTACTGGTTTAATTGATTCTAATGCAAAATCTTTGTTGTTATTTACTTTCTTAGATGAAAGTCTTGTTTTATTCTTTCTAATTTGTCTTTCTAGCTTGTCTACTGTTTTATCAACAGCTGCATAAAAATCATCTCTTGATTCTTCTGCTCTTAGAATAAATGTTTTTAGTGGTATAGTTACTTCTACTCTTTGTTGTCCTCTATGTACTTTTGCAACAACTTTTGCAGTAGCATTTTCTCTATCTTCTAGGTATTTATCTAATTTCTTTAATTTTTCCTCTATAAATGCTCTCATTGCATCAGTTATTTTTATTTTGTCTCCTCTAATAACTATTTTCATTATACCGCCTCCTTGTAAATTCATTATATCACAAAAATAAAAGAAGTTAATAGATTTAACTTCTTTTTAGTTTTGTTTTTATTTTATCTAATAGTTTTGGATTTTTTTCTGAAATAATAGATGTATGTAATACAAACCATAATACTATTACAAATAATATTATAAATAATATCATACCTATCTTTTTATCTTTTAATACAAATATTAAGGTTGCGATAGAAAATAGAATATCAATTAAATAAATAATTAATACTGTATTTCTTTGTGAGAATTGCATTCCTAATAGTTGATGATGCAGATGTTCTCTATCTGCTTGAAATGGTTTTTGGCCTTTTAATAGTCTTCTTATTATTGCGAATAATGTATCTAATATTGGGATTGCTAGTACACATACTGGTGCAAAAAATGATATTAAAGCAGGACCTTTAAATTCTAATAGTGTTATTACTCCAATTATGAATCCCATAAATGTTGCACCATCTCCAGCAAATATAGATGCTGGATTAAAGTTATGTAATAAGAATCCTAGAGTTGATCCTAACATTATTAATGTTAAGACTAATACTAACGAATTATATCTTCCTTGAGCTATTGCAATTATTGCGATTGTTAAGAAGAAAATTGAGCATATTCCACCACTTAATCCATCTAATCCATCTATTAAATTTATTATATTAGTACAAGCTACTAAGAAGAATAATGTGATTGGATAAGCTAACCATCCAAATTCAAATCTTAATCCAAATGCTGTTATATTATTTAGTAATATTCCTCCATAGAAGATTATTACTGCTGCTGCTACTAGATGTCCTGACATTTTTTGCCATGCTTTTATTGGTTTTATATCATCTACAATACTAGTTAATATTATTATAAAACTTCCTATTAGTATTGAATTCATTCTAATACTTTGTTCACCAAATAACATATATCCAAATAGGAATGCTAGAAAGATTCCTACTGCTCCTAATTTAGGAGTAGATTTTTTATGTATATGTCTATGTCCTTCTTTATCTGTTGGAACATCTAGCGCATTAATATGAACTGCTACTTTTTTCATTAATATCATTATTATTGCAGAAAATATAAATGTTATTAATACAATTTTACTACCACTTAATATTTGTTCTCTCATGATAAGTACTCCTTTTAATCTAATTCATTATCTTTTTCTAATAAATCTATATCATTTAATAATAATCCTGCACCTTCTACTACACATCTTAGTGGATCTTTAGCAGTTAAGATAGGTATCTTTAATTCATCTTGTAGTAAGTCCCTAAATCCTTTTAAAGATGATCCTCCTCCTGTTATTATTAAACCTCTATCCACAATATCTGCGGATAACTCTGGTGGTGTATCTTCTAATACTTCTTTAACTGCTTTTATTATTTTATCTACACTTTCTTTTAATGCGTTTTTAGTATCTTCTTCTGTTATTTCTATAGAATCAGGTAATCCAGTATCTACATTTCTTCCTTTTACTTCTAATTTTTGTTTTTTTGATGGTTTATATATATTAGCAAAATCTATTTTTATTCTTTCAGCTGTTTTTTCTCCTACTAGTATTCTATGTTTACTTTTAATATATTTAATTATATCTTCATCTAACTTATTTCCAGCAATTCTAATAGAAGTAGATGATACTATATTATTCATTGATAATACTGCGATATCTGTTGTTCCTCCACCAATATCTACAATCATATTGGCAGTTGGTTTAGATATATCCATCCCTGCTCCTACTGCAGCTACTTTAGGTTCTTCTTCTATATATACTTTTCTAGCACCCGTTCTTTCTGCTGCTTCTCTTATAGCATTTTTTTCTACTTGAGTAATATTGGTAGGACAACAAATTAAGATTCTAGGTCTTCTTAATAGATTTTTACCTTTTACTTTTTTAATAAAAGTATTAAGCATTATTTCTGTTAGTTCAAAATCAGCTATTACTCCATCTTTCATGGGCCTTACTACTTTTATTTTATCTGGTGTTCTACCAAGCATTTCCTTAGCTTCTTGTCCTACTGCTAGAACTTTTTTTGTATCAGTATCTACTGTTAATATACTTGGTTCATCTAATACTACACCTTTTCCACTTATATATATTAATACGTTTGTTGTTCCTAAATCTATTCCTATATCTTTTGAAAACATATGTTACCCCCTACTTGAAGTTATATTATTTTTAATGAAGTATATATATCCATTATGAAATTAGTTACTAAATAAATTAGAGATAAAGCTAGAAAAAAATAAAAAGTTGCGGCTTGTATTCCTCTATTTTTCTTAAATATTTGATTTATATTTACTGAATCTAGTGACCATATTGTTATTATTGATACTATTATATATAGAAATATCTTACCCTTCATAAGTACCCTCTTCATAACTAGTTATTTTATTAATTCTTCTTTGATGTTTTTCTAAATTAGAAAATTTAGTTTCAATAAACTTATTTGTTATTTTAATAGCATCTTCTTTAGATGTTTTTTCTCCAAAAGCTACAATATTAGAATCATTATCTTCTCTTGTATACATTGCTTCTTCTTCATTAGATACTTTAGCGCAACGTACTCCTTTTACTTTATTACATGCGATAGAAATACCTATTCCTGATCCACATATAGCTATACCAAAATCTACTTCTTTAGATGCTACAGCTTTTCCTAATTTAAAAGCAAAATCTGGATAATCAACAGATTTTTCAGAATTAGTACCATAATCTACTATTTCATATAAATCTTTATAATAATTTTTTAAATATTCTTTTAACTCATAACCTCTATGATCTGAAGCAAACCCTAATTTCATATTATTTCTCCTTCTCAATTATTATAGCATGATTACAGTAAAAATATATATAAAAAAACTGCATTAAGCAGCTTCTTTTGTATCTAATCCATATTTCTTATTAAATTTATCAATTCTACCTGCATGAGATGCTCTTGATTGTTTTCCTGTATAGAATGGATGACATTCAGAACAAATTTCTACATTAATTGATTCTTTAATAGATTTAGTTTTAAAAGTATTACCACATGCACATGTAACAGTACATTCTTTCATTTCTGGATGAATATCTTTTTTCATAATACTTCCTCCTCTCGCCATGACTTAATATAAGCCATAGATATAAATCGCCTAATTAATATAACAAATTTATTAAATAATTGCAAGTTTAAACTTCTATAAGTGCTATTTTAGCTCCTACATCAGTTAGTTTTTCAATTATATTTTCATAACCTCTTAGGATATGTTCTACATTAGTAATAGTTGTTTCTCCTTTAGCGACTAGTCCTGCTGCTACCATTGCAGCTCCTGCTCTTAAATCTGTTGCTACTACTTCTGTTCCTTTTAATGCTGTTTTTCCTTCTATAGTAGCTGTTTGATTTTTAACAGTAATATCACTACCTAATTTATTTAGATAACTTATATGCATAAATCTATTTTCCCATATAGTTTCTACTACTTTAGATTTACCATCTGCTTGTGTTAATAGTACTGTGAATGGTTGTTGTAGATCTGTTGGGAATCCAGGATATGTAGCAGTTTTTATTGTTGTAGGTTTAATATGATCATTTTTTGATACTATTACATAATCTTGTCCTATTTCTAAATCAATACCTATTTCTTCTAATTTAGATAATAATGAATCTAAATGTTCTGGTATTAGGTTATCTACTTTTAATCTTTCTCCACATAGTGCTCCCATTATTATATATGAACCCGCTTCTATTCTATCAGGTATTACTTCATGGAAACATTTATGTAAATAATCTACTCCCTCTATTTTTATTCTAGATGTTCCTGCTCCTGTTATTTTAGCTCCCATATTATTTAAGAATGTAGCTACATTTACTATTTCTGGTTCTTTAGCAGCATTATCAATTATAGTTTTTCCTTTTGCTCTTACTGCAGCTAACATAATATTAATAGTTGCTCCTACTGAAGCTATATCTAAATATATGTTTGCTCCTTTTAACTCTTTAGCTTCTACTGTATATTTATTTTTATTTTTAGAAACTACTGCTCCTAAAGCTTCAAATCCTTTTAAATGCAAATCTATTGGTCTTGCTCCTATAGAACAACCACCTGGAAAGAACATAGAACATTTTTTATACTTACCTAATAAAGCTCCCATAAAATAATAAGATGCTCTTAATTTTTTAGAGTGATCTTCTTTTATTTCAACATTTTCCATATTCTTTGGATTTATTATTAAACTTCCACTTGCACGTGATGTTTCAACATTTAAATCTGATAATATATCGCATAACGCATCTGTATCAGTTATTTCTGGTACATTGCAAATAGTTACTTCTTCATCTGTTAATATAGCAGCTGGGATAATTGCAACTGAAGCATTTTTTGCTCCACTTACTCTGATAGTACCTGTTAGTTTTCTATCCCCTTCTATTTTCATTATTTTCAATTATATCACCTACTTACAATTTTATATTAAGAAAAAGACCATTATTTGTCAATTGTTATAAATAGCATTCTGTCTCTATCTTGTAAATCTTTTTTTATCTCTATATCTACATTTCCTAAGTTATCTTTTACTAGTTTTTTTAACACATCTGCTTGGTCTGCACCAATTTCAAAAGCAATCAAACATTTATCTTTCATATGTGGTTTTATTGTAGATAATATTTTCTTATATACATCTAATCCATCTATACCTGCATATAGTGCTATATGTGGTTCATTCTCTTTTACTATATCTTCTATTTCTTCATCTGTTTTTATATATGGTGGATTAGAAATAATAATATCGTATTTTTTATTAATATTTTCAAAAATATCACTTTCTATAGTTTTTGCTTTAGAATTCATGTTTTCTATATTTACTTTTGTTACTTCTAAAGCATCTTTTGATATATCTATTAAATCTATTGAATTAGTATCTAAATTTCTTTCTAGAGTTAATCCTATTACTCCACTACCTGTACCTATATCAATAATATCTACGGGTTTATCAAATAATTCTAGAGCTTTAGCAATTGTTTTTTCTACTAATTCTTCTGTTTCAAATCTTGGTATTAATACATTTTTATTAATATAAAATTTATTCCCATAGAAATTTGCACTTTCTAATACATATTGTATTGGTTTGTTTTCTTTTAATGCATCTACTTCTTTTTTAAATATTTCATATTTTTCTTCATCTATTTCATCATCTAAATGTAGTAATAGTTCTAATGGATTTATATTTAATAAGTCACTTAATAATATTTTGGCATGATCAGAATGAATTTTACTTTTACCATAACTTATAGCTTCATCAATTGTCACTTTCTTCTCCTTGTAATCTCTTTAATTCTGCTTCTTTTCTAAGTGCTGTAAACAAATCATCTAAATCTCCATCCATTATTCTATCTAAATTTTTACTAGTATAATTAATTCTATGATCTGTAACTCTATTTTGTGGATAATTATAAGTTCTTATTTTTTCTGCTCTATCACCAGTACCTATTTTATTTCTTCTTTCTTTTCCTTCTTTTGCTTCTTGTTCTTCTAATTTCATTTCATAAAGGCGCGCTTTTAACACTTTCATTGCTTGTTCTTTATTTTGTATTTGACTTCTTTCGTTTTGACAAGTTACTACGGTATTTGTTGGTAAATGGGTAATTCTTACAGCTGAATCTGTAGTATTTACGCCTTGTCCACCTTTACCACTTGATCTATATATATCTATTCTTAAATCATTAGGATTTAATTCAATATCTATATCATCTGTTACTTCTGGTAAAGCTAATACTGTCGCAGTTGATGTTTGTAATCTACCATTTGCCTCTGTTACTGGTACTCTTTGTACTCTGTGAGAACCACTTTCGTATTTAAATAAAGAGTAAGCGTTATCTCCTTTAATAATAAATTCTACTTGTGAATATCCTCCAGCAGTTCCTTCTTCAGCATTATATACATCATATTTAAATCCTTGCTTATCTGCAAATCTTGTATACATTCTAAATAAATCTCCAGCAAAGATATTAGCTTCATCTCCACCAGCAGCTCCTCTAATTTCAATAATTACATTTTTATCATCATCTGGATCTTTTGGTATTAATAATACTTCTAACTCTGCTTCTATTCTTTCTTTTTCTGCTACTGAATCATTGAATTCTTCTTTAGCCATTTCTCCTAATTCTGGATCATTCATCATCTCTTTAGCATCTTCTATATTATTTAATACTTTTTTATACTCAGAATAAACATTTATTAATTCTTCTAAATTAGATATTTCTTTAGAATATTCTTTTGTTTTGTTTATATCTTTTACTATTTCAGGTTTTAATAATTCTTGTTGTAGAAAATTATATCTTTCTACAATTTTATCTAATTTCTCTATCATAGCAACCTTCCTCTCAATCGATAGTATTATATCATAATAAACAGTAATAAAAAACTAGATTATTAATTATCTAGTTCAATATCATCTTCATCTATAATTACTAAGTCTTTTAGATCTTCATCAGCATCATCTTCATTATAGATATCTTCATCTGTATCATCATAACTATCTTCTTCAGACATATCCATATCTTCTTTTGATACATCATCTTCTTCATCATCATTTTCATCTTCATCATCTATAGTTATGTTTTCTGATTTATGATTAGATCTTAAATCCCATTTACCATTACTTAATAAAACAAAATTTTTATCTGTAGATAATTGTGTATAATAATTAGCAATTTTATTTTCAAATGTAGATTCTGGTAAATCTAATAACTTAATTATATTTTTAAATAAATCAGCTGTCTTTTGTGGTTTCCCTTTTTCTTCTAAAATCATCTTTGTTATATCCATATTAGACATTAATTCTAATTCATCTTTACTCATTGATTTTAAGGCCATAATTATTCCTCCCAAAATGTATAATTAAAAATCACAATATCACTTATAACACATTATTATTCTTATTACAATATTTTTTTTGTTTTTTTATAATATACAAGAAAAAAATGTGAATAAATCACATTTTATCTGGAACTATTATACCTAATATATCTAATAATAAATTTGTAATATCATATGTTAATTTTGTAAGTGTTAACCATGTTGTTCTTTTATCGATATCTTCTTCTACTAATATTTTGTTTTTAGCATAAAAAGTATTATATAAAGAGCATACATTAAATAAGTAATCTGCTATATCATTTAATGATCTGATTTTTAATGATTTAGTTAATACATTAGGTAAATCTAATATTAATTGAATTAATTCTTTTGTATCTTCATCTATAAATGATATTTTATCTTTTTTCATATCCTTTGCATTGTTTAGAAGGGATTTCATTCTAATGTTAGCATATAACACATAAGGGCCTGTTTTTCCTTCTATATCAGTAAATTTATCGATATCAAATATATAGTCTGTTTCTCTATATGGGACTAAATCAGCAAATTTTAGGGCAGCTATTGCGACAGTTCTTGCTATTTTTTTACCTTCTTCTTCTGATACTTTATCATTATTAACTCTCTTAATAGTTTCACTATAGACCATATCTATTAGTCCTTTTAGTGACATTACCCCACCATCTCTTGTTTTAAATGGTTTTCCATCTTTACCATTCATTGTACCAAATGGAACATGTTCTAATTTGTCTTTATCAAATACTTTTAATTTATCGATTGCTCTAAAAACCTGAGTAAAATGAAGAGCTTGTCTACCATCTACCACATACCACATTTCATCTGGATTAACTTCATGTTTTCTTTGATAGATTGTTAATAAATCTGTAGTTTGATAAGAAATTGTACCATTTGATTTGATATATAGAACGGGTGGAACTTCGATAGTATCAGTATCTTCTTTTACTTCAATTATTTGAGCTCCTTCGCTTTCTTTAACTAGTTTTGATTTTTTTACTATTTTATCGAATTCATCGAAGTATTCAGCGGCATCACTTTCACCATTCCATAATTCAAAATATACATTTAATTCATCATATACTTCTTTAATATCTGCTTTAGATATTTCTACTATTTTCTTCCATAAGTCATAGTATCCTCTTTCATGATGTTGAATTTTATTAGTAATTTCTCTACCTTCATCTAAATAAGCTTCATCATCTTTAGCTTTTTGAGAAGCAAGAGGATATATTTCTTCTAAATTTTCATTTGTGATTGGTAATTCTACATCTGAGAAATCTCCTTTATAGTTTTCATCAAAATATTCTAAATTAGGATATCTATCTTTGATTTCTTTAACTACAAAACCTAATGGTCTACCATAATCTCCTAAGTGAGCATCACCAATTACTTCATGACCTAAAGCTGCTGCTAAACGTTTTAAAGCTTCACCAATATTTGCACTTCTTAAGTGTCCTACATGAAGTGCTTTCGCAACATTTGCTCCACCATAGTCGATTACTATTTTCTTTGGTTCTTCCTTATCAATTAATTCTTTTGGATTATCTAAGATACTATTAACACTATCTAGAAGAAACTTTTCAGATAATGTTATGTTTATAAATCCTGGACCAGCCACATTAACATTAACAAACTCATCATGAGAGTTCATTTGATCAGCTACTTCATTCGCAATACTTTGTGGTGACTTATGATAAGCTTTGGCCAAGGACATGCATTCATTTATTTGATAATCACCAAGATCTTTTCTTGATGATTTTTTTAGATCTATTTTATCTAATTCATAGCCACATTCTTTGAATATATCTTTTATTTTATTATTTATAATTGTAATTATATTCATTATTTCACCTCTATTTTGTATTCTATTTGTATATCATTTAATTTATATTTTATATAAATATCATTATTATTTACTTGATAATTATCTATATTTATATTTTCTTTAATATCACGACCTAAACTTAGAATATGAACAGTACTTTGTTTATTATTAAAATCATGTACCATATCTAATTGGTCGTTAAATCTCCGAAGTGTTTTATCTAAATAATCAAATATAACCGTAGTATCATTTTCTTTGTATTTTAATTTATTGTTTTCTAGTATAGCATCTGTTATTTTAGAATCAGAATAAGACTCATCATCATATATAGTATTACTATTAACAGTATATTTAATTCTAATTTTAGGCATACTATCACCCTTTTTCTTAAAATAGTATATCATAATTTATCATTATTTTTACTAGAAGTCTATTTATTTTTACTTATTTTTGTTATACTTAATAATAGAGGTGAAACATAATGACTATTGAAATTATAATTGGAATTGTAGTTGTAATTAGTTTTTTATCTTTACTTATAGTTATTTGTAACAATAGAATTGTTTTTTCTAAGACTAAGATAGATGAAGCTGAATCTAATATAGATGTATATTTAAATAAGAAAAAAGATTTGTTAGATAGAGCTAGACCAATATTAAAGAAAGAATTAAAAATTGAAGATGTATTAGTAAATATTGATGAACTAGAGAAGAATGATTTTAATCATTTTAAAGTAAATTTATTATTACATAATAGTTATTTAGAATTGCTTAGTATTGTTGATGAAAATGAGAAATTATTAAAAAGTAAGACTATTATTGGAATACTAGAAGATTTAGAAAATAATGAAGAAGATAGAATTGGATGTATTAAATTTTATAATGACTCTGTTAGTACTTATAATAATTTAGTTTGTGGTTTTCCTACTAATATAATTGCATTTTTTTCTAAGAATAAGAAAATGGATTATTATAGTGATGATGAAAAAGAAATGTTTCAAATATTAGAGGATGAAGAGGAGAATGAAGATGGCAGTGATAGAGAAGATAATACAGAGAGTAAAGAAGAATAAAAAAACTATAGTTCTTCCTGAATCTATGGATGAAAGAGTTCTTAAAGCAGCTAATAAAATAATAAAAGATGATATTGCGAATATTATACTTATAGGAAATAAAGAAAGCGTAGAAAAGAAAAATAAGGATATAAATATTTCTGAAGTTACTTTTATTGATCCTAATAATTGTAGTTTAACTAATATATTTATTGATAAGTTGTTTGAATTAAGAAAAGAAAAAGGAATGACTAAGGAAGAAGCAAAGAAGTTATTAACTGAAGATTATATGTATTTTGCATGTATGTTGGTTAAAGAAGGAATGGCTGATGGTGTTGTGAGTGGTGCATGTCATTCTAGTAGTAATACTTTAAGACCAGCATTACAAATTATTAAAACGAAAAAAGATTGTAAATTAGTATCTGCTTTCTTCTTTATGGAAGTTCCAAATTGTAATTATGGAGAAGATGGTTCTTTTGTATTTGCTGATTGTGGTTTAGTACAAGATCCTATTTCAGAAGAATTAGCATATATTGCAAAGTCATCTAGTGAGAGTTTTGAATTATTAACTGATAAGAAAGCTAAAATTGCTTTGTTATCTCATAGTAGTAAAGGTAGTGCTAAACATGAATTAGTTGATAAAGTAATAGATGCAGTTAAGATTGCTCATAAAAAGTTCCCTGAGTTACAGTTAGATGGGGAATTACAATTAGATGCAGCAATTGTGCCTGAAATTGGAAAAAGTAAGGCTCCAGAATCTAAAATAGCTGGTAAAGCAAATACTTTAATATTTCCAAATTTAGATGCTGGAAATATTGGATATAAATTGGTAGAAAGATTAGGAAAGGCAAAAGCTTATGGACCAATTACTCAAGGAATTGCTGCTCCTATAAATGATTTAAGTAGAGGTTGTAGTGTAGATGATATAGTTGGAGTTGTTGCAATAACTGCTCTTCAAGCACAAAAAAAATAGCACTTCTTATGAAGTGCTTATTCTATGCTCCAATTTATTTGTCTAATATTGTTCTTTTTTAGAAAGTTGTTTGTTTTAGAAAATGGTTTACTACCAAAGAATCCCCTACTTGCAGATAATGGAGATGGATGAGCTGATTCAATTATAAAGTGATTTTTATTTGTGATTAGATTCTTTTTGCTTCTAGCAAAGTTGCCCCATAGTATGAATACTATTGGGTCTTTTCTTTCATTAAGTTTTTTTATCACATTATCTGTGAATATCTCCCACCCTTTTTTAGAGTGTGATGCAGGTTTATGTTCTTCTACTGTCAGTATTGCATTTAGTAATAACACTCCCTCTTTTGCCCATGGTTTTAGGCTGTTATGTTCCGGAAATGGTATTCCTAAATCATTTTCTAGTTCTTTAAAAATGTTTTGTAATGACGGTGGTTTTAATACTTCGTTTGATACTGAGAACGATAATCCTTCAGCTTGATTAGGTTCATGATAAGGATCTTGTCCTAAGATTACTACTTTTACATCATCAAAGTTAGTATATCTAAATGCATTAAATATTTCGTTTTGAGCTGGATATATAGTTTTATTTTTGTATTCAGATTTTATGAACTCTATAAGTTCCTGAAAATACTCTTTTGATATTTCTTCATTTAATACATTATCCCAATCATTACCTATCATATTACCACCTACTTATGATATGTTTCATTATTTAATATTTTAAAACTTCTATATATTTGTTCTAAAAGTATTATTCTAAACAATTGATGTGGAAAAGTCATTTTAGAAAAAGATAATTTATAATTAGATAATCTTTTAATATTATCAGATAATCCATAACTTCCACCTATTATGAAGTCTATATTAGAATTAGTTTGTAGAATATTATCAATTTTATTAGAAAAGTCTATTGAAGATAATTCTTCTCCTTCTATTTCTAGTGTTATTACATAGTCTTTTTCTTTTATATATTTTAATATTTCTTCTTCTTCTAATTTAAGACATTTATCTATTTCGTTTATAGAATAATCTTTTAGTTCTATTATTTCTAATTTTGTATATTTAGATAGTCTTTTACTATACTCTTCAATAGCTTCTTTTAAATATTTTTCTTTTATTGATCCTATACATATTATTTTTATCATCTTAAACCTCTATTACTTCTGTTCCTTTTGATTGTGATGCGATTATTATGTCTTTATCATTTATACTATCTTTTATTGTGGATAAAGCTATATCTGGAGTATTGTTTTTTTCACTTAGATGGGCTAAAACTATATATTTTGTTTTTCCTCCAATTATTTTCTTTAAATAAAGAGATGTTGTTTTATTTGATAAATGTCCTCTATCACTGATTACTCTCTCTTTTAAGAATCTTGGATATGGTCCATCCATTAACATTTTTTCATCATGATTAGATTCTATTATATAAATATCTTTATTTTTCATTTTATTTAGATATTTTCTATTTATATAACCAGTATCTGTAACATAACATAATTCTTTGTTTTTATAAGTAATGTTATAACCTACTGAGAATGGGGCATCATGAGATGTATGAATTAATTCTGTTTCTACTGGACCAATTTTATCTATTTCATCTATAAATATACAGTTATCTTCTTTTAGCGTTTTTATTTCTTCTTTTAACGATGGGTATAATTCTTTAGGAATAAATACTTTTATATTAGTA
>JAEEGL011653026.1_pt1 | contig 15754 bp, 6 predicted proteins | sample 9134231 | NCBI WGS metagenome assembly JAEEGL01 (sample SAMN16246548, study PRJNA631951) | gut metagenome | biome: gut microbiome; feature: rumen; material: fiber-attached | host: Bos | place: Iran: Karaj | collected 2018-10
GGATTGAGCCCAACCCCAAATCCCCAAACCCCAATCCCAAATTTTTCAAAAAAAAAAATTTTTTTTCCAAAAATTGAATTGCCAAAATAATTAAAAATATTTATTTTATTATTTGAACAATTTTTAATCTTTTCTTAACGAAATTTCCTAAAAATAATTAAGATAAACCTAAATCATATAACTCTTAAAAAAATAATAATAAAAAAATATTATATTATAAAATTTATTATCTGAGAAAAAAGAAATTAATTCAAAATTTTATTTGACCTCTGAATAATAATATCAAAGAGTATTTAAAAAGTCAAAAAAACACAAAATTTCTGGAATTATATAGATGAAGAATATTTTGATCCTACAAATAATCCTTGTAAGTTAGGTTATATTTGAGAAAATAATGATTGTGTTGAAATTGGTAAAAAAGATAATGGAGCAGACCCTTATCATCCTTTGAATGTAAATGAGGATACTATCATAAATGTCTTGATTTAACTAGTTCAACCTTTTCATCACCTACTTCAAAAGGATCAAGGATAATATTTGATGAATAGAAAAATGAAATAGGAAAAAATAAAAAGAAAGATGAAGATGCTATTTATGAAGCTTATAGATATAATAGAAATAAAAAGAAAATTAATGAATTATGGTTAATTATTACTGATTATGGAAAAGTTTATGATACTGATGATTGTACTTTTTATTATTTATGGAAACAAAGCTCTAGATTTTCTTTAAAATACTCTTTAATGATTACTTTAATTCTTTTGTTTTAAAATTTACAATAATAAATAACTTTAAATTATTTAAATTCAAAATTTAAAGAGGATTCATATTTCTTTTGTTTAAGTTAAAAAATTATCAAATTAACCATTCCTACCTTTTATCTAAGTATTTATTATATAATGGTATTTGTTGTAATTATTAATTTGTTTATTTTTATTATATTTTAAAGATTATTTTGATTATATATATTAAATAATTAAAGGTTTTAATGAATTATATTATTTTCAAAGGAATAAAATTTTAAGGAAAAAATTAAAATTCAAGAAAAAATAATATAATTTCTCTAAAAATTTATCAAATGAATATATTTTTATGGGAAAATAAATAAAATTTATAAAGAGAAATCAAATTATAAAAAATAATAGATTATAAATATGATATTAATGAAAAAATTAAAATAAGAACATTGTTTATTTAATTCAGAAGAGATAATACAAAAAAATTAATGTGAAAAATGATAAAAAAAATAAATATAATGTAAATTATTGATTTAAAAGAAAAGGCAAATAAAAGATAAAATTAATTTTTGGTGAAATATTAAAGACATAGATTTTTTTATAAATGTTCTTCTAGATTTTCCATCTTTTTATTCAAATAGAGTATTAATATCAATAACTTATTACTTGTTATCCTCTGTAATTTTTTAAATTATATTATCTAATTATAATCTTTTTATTTAAAGATATGTAAAAAATAGTCGTTAAATGAAATTCTTTAACTTATAAATATTTTATTATTTTTATTTCATTGAATTTTCATTTTAGTATGTTCTATTTAATGAAAATAGGAAATTAAAATAAGATAGTACAAATATATTATTTTCCATTTAGTAAAACTCAAATAATATTTGAAATCAAAAAAATGAATTTTCTTGTAAAAATTTATTTTTTCACCGTAAACCAGACAACTAATATTTATTGTAATATCTAAATAAATATATCCCCCAATCCTCATATATTTATTTAAAATAAATTCATAATTTTAAAAAAAATATAATTTTATTTCATTATTCATCAAATATAAAGGTTTTTTTAAAATTAATAATTTTTTTATTTCTAAATTAATAATTTAAAAATTTATGGAATTTATTTGAAAAAATATTAATTGATTTTAATTAATATAAGGTGATCGGAGGATATAAATCTTAAATAACATGTTGAATTAGATTTAAATAATTATTTTCTTTAAATTATTAAATTTATTTGTATAATGATTAATAAACTAAAATTTTGATAAAAAAAAAATAAATATGAAAAAAGAAAAAATATTTAATATTAAAAATATATAAAAAACAATTTTAATTTAAATACTTAAGTAAAATTAATATATATAATATTCCAAATATAAAACTATTTTTTTAAACTATCAATAATTTCATTACTTTTATTATCCTTAAATAAAAATTGAGAATTAGCTAAAACAGTAGAATCAACAACGATTTTACTTGTTTCATTTTCAGTTTCATTGTCATTAATAATAATTAATTTTTTTTCAGAAACCCATTTATCACAAATATTCTGAGATTTCATAATAGTTTTAATTTTTTCAACATCCATAAAATATTTTGACACTTGAATATAATCAATATATTTTAATAATTCTTTCATAACAAATTTATATTCTTTATAATTTTCACTCATTTTTGAACTACAACAACATAACATTAATTTAAAACTATTTATCATTCCTAAATCAATTTTATAATAATTTAATCTATTAAATTTAGTATCTTGAATTTGAATAACTGGAATATTATAAGTAATAGTATTATCTTTTTTAATTTGTTTATTAGGTAAAGTTAAATTTTTACTAGTTTTCTTTTTTTTAATTTTATCAAAATATTGACTTAAATTGTCAATTTTTTGATTTTTAAAAAGAGAATATTTTTCTTGAATAATTTTTTCACTTCCAAAAGCAAATAATTCATTAATGATTTTCATTTCCGTATATTTCATTTTATGAAAAGAAGAAATTAAAATAACAAATATATTTAAAACAGAATAAAATCCTCCAATCGATGCTCCAATTTCTTGTATTTTAATATATCTTCTATAATATTTTTCAACAGTAAATGAAGGACAAACCATAATTGAACTTATTATTCCATCATCTAAAACAGTAACAATATCATTAAGAGAATAATCATGTTTAGTTGATTGTTCTAAAATTTGATTTGAAAAAATTAAATCTTTTTCACTATAAATTTCTAAAGGAGAAAAATAAATAAATAATTGTTTATTCATTGAAATATCTAAATAAATATATGAATCTTCGGTAACATATTGAATAGGATTAGAATAATTATTAAAATCTACATATGAAGATACATAAGTAATTTGTAACCAACCATTTTGCATTATTGAATTAATTTCTTCTTCACTTTTACAAATAACATTAGATTTTGAAGAATTTCGACATTTTACAATATTAAAATCTAAATTTGAATAAAATTCAGTTCCATATTTTCCTCCTATTATTATTGGTTGAGAATAATTATAACAATTATAATTAAGTAATCCAGTTGAATTAAATCTATCAGAAACTCCTAATTCATTAAATAAATGATAAACATTACTACAATTCATAAAATCTAAATTTATTATTTCAAAATTAAATTCACCATTTATTGTAGTTGTTTTTTCATAAGATGCAATAATTTGACCAATTGAAGGATCATTAATTAAATTATAATTTTGATCTCTAATAGCAATAGTAAATAATAATTCTTTTGTATTTAATGTCATATTTTTAGTAACAGAAGAAAGAAATTTAGCATAATTTACTGTTGGTTTTGAATGATACATTAATTCTAAAATTAATGTTACTGAAAGACATATACTTGCTATATTTAATAATAAAGATAAAATCATTCCAAATAAAAAATGTATGTCTCTTTTTCCTTGAAATAGAAATTGAAATTGACTCTTTGAAGAATCTTGAATTTCAAGAAATTGATATATTTTTTCTTTCAAATTATGAAGTTTCATATTTTTTAATTTTTAATATATTTTAATTTGATATAAATGAAGATTTTTCTTTTATGATTTAATTTAAATTTTAATTTAATTGATATAGTATAATCAAATTTATATTTTGTGTTTATAAGAAAAAAATCTATAATATATGCCATTTTTCTAAATAATTATTATTTAATTTATATATTAATATGTTTTTGAAATTAAATTTTTGTGTGATAATTTTTTTAAAAATTTACTTTATAACATAAAAAGAATTATTAATATACTTCAAAAGTTTAAAATCTTAAAACATAATTTAGATTTTATTCGAAATACATTTCCTGTTAATTCATTGATATAACATTTAAAATATTTTCCATCGAAAAAAAATAATTAAAAATGAAAAAGAATTTTTAAAAGATAAATAATAAAAACAAGTAAAATAATATAAAAATTATTAATTTTATTGATAAAAAAGGTTAAAAATATATTTTAAAATAACAAATATATTACTTTAATAATTATAATATAATAAAAAATCTCAATATATACAAAATAATTATTTACTTTTTATTTTCTTCACTATAAATTGAATAATAATTAATTTAATTAATCTATCTATTATATTTCCAAGAATTTAAAATTTATTTTTTTTAAATTCTTTTGAACAAATCTGGAATTCCTAATAAAGAACCTTTTTATAATCTATTATAAAAAATAGTTAATTTTTCTGGAAAAAATTATCATAATTTAAATTATTTTTATTATGTTAATTTAATATTCCTTTCAGTTTTTCTTTTTTTCATTCACTGATAAATTAATTAATGTTTTATTTATGTTGATTCTTTTATTTTCGTTTGATAATTCAGTTTGAATGTTAATTAAAACTATTTTTTTTTGAATATATTTAAGAAGTTATTTTTAATTTTTTTTTTCACGGTTTAAAAGAAAAAATAAAAATATTTTATTAATATATATTTAATAAATGTCAAATGATATAATTTACATCAAAAAACGAATTCAATAGTTTTTCAAATAAATAAAGATAATAAATTTTTCCTATTCCAACCACTAAAGTTATAACCAGAAAAGAATAATTTTTTTAAAAAAACCTTTAATTGTTACTTTTCACATTTATAAAATATTTTAATTTATATTTACTCAATATAATACTTTCTTCTTTTTTTAGGAAACTTCATAATATAACTAACTTTTTGAAGTTCAACAATAATTTTTAATTTTTGATTGAAATTTATATCTTGAATTTTTTTTACAACAACATATTTTTTATTAACCCAATCATTCATAATTAAATCATTAATTTTAGGTCTTTTTTCAGGGTTAATATTTATTAATTTTTCAATTAATTCTTTTAATTCATTACAATAATTAATTGTTTTCATTTTTTCAATACCTTGGTTAATATAATTTTCAACTTCAATTTTTGTAGGTTTAATTATTTTTCCTTTATTAAAATTAGCTTTAATTAAATCTTCTCTAGAAATCATATAATATAAAATACAACCAAAAGAAAAAAAATCTAACGTTTTTCCAATAGAAATAGAAACTTCTTTTTCTTGATTATAAAATTCAGGACTCATATAACAATAAGTTCCATTTTGAATTGAAATACTTTTTTGTTTATAATTAAATTGACTTACTTGAGAAAAATCAGATAATTTAATAATAAAATTATCATCTAAAAGTAAATTTTCAGGTTTTAAATCAAAATGAATTATAGAATGATTATCTAAAAATCGTAATGATTCTATTATTTGATATGAAAATAATCTTATTGTTTCTTCTGAAAAATTATAAATCCAAGAAAAATTTTTTGTTGAATTTTTAATTTTTAATATATTATATTTAAAGAAATTAATAATGAATAAACCTAAATCAATAAACTTTTTTTCCATAAATAAAAAAAAATATTTTTGACCATCTATAATAGTATTTCCAGTTTTTAAAGTTCTTATAATATTATTTCCCGTAAGATAAAAAGAAAAGTGTATTTCATTTCTTATTTTTTTTTCACGATTATTATTTGGATTATTTTTAAATATTTTTATTGCAAAATAAGCATTCTTGAATAATATTTGATGTACTTCTCCAAAATTACCTTTTCCTAATTTCTTTATAAACTTCATTTGATATTTTCTTTGGAGAAAATCAAAAAGTTCATTTGGCAATTCATTCTTTTTTTCAGATTTCAACATTTATTTCTAAAATTTAATTTTCAAAAAAAATTTGAAATAATTTGAAAAAGATTATTTAATATTTGCTATTTTTCATTCTGATAAAAAAAAATTTATTTTAATAAGAATCATTCAGTTTATTAAAAACAATTTTTATTTTAATGATTTAAAAAAATAAATGTTAAAAAAAAAGTTTTTAATCTCAAAAAAGTTAAGATTATAATTTCAAAATGACTAACAAAGAGAAATCTAATGAAGAAGACATAATTTTAAAATATTTACTTAATAAGCATAATTTTACTTATGTCTCAGTTTTAGGAAAAGGAGGATTTGGTTCAGTATATTCAATAAATGTAAATGAAAATAATTTTGCATATAAAATTGTAAGAATACATAAAAAAAAAGGAAAAACCGAAGAGTTTAATAAAGCAATTAAATCAATAGAAAAAGAATTTAATTATGCTAAACTTTTAAGAGGAAAATATTGTATAAGAACTTTAAGTATATTTAAAGATGAAAGTGAAGAATTTCCAAATACAATTGCATATTCTGCAGTAATGGAAAATGCAATTTATTCAGATTTAAAATATTTTATATATTATTTTTATAAAGGTAATTTACTTCATTTAAATAATTATAAAAAATACTTTAAATATATATCTAATTTAAATATGACAATAATTAGATTTTTTGCTTATCAAATAATTCAAAGTTTAGATTTTTTAGAAAATCATAATTTATGTCATTGTGATTTTAAACCAGAAAATTTTTTAATATCACTTGGATTTATTCTTAAAATATCAGATTTTTCATTATTAAAAGTAGTTGAAAAAAATAAAAAAGTAAAATTAACTTCTTCAACTTGGAATATAAAGGCACCAGAATATTATACTTCTACTAAAGAAATTAAATCAGAAGATGCAATAAAAGTTGATATATACGGTTTTGGTTTAATATTGTATTATATGCTTACTAATAAACATTTATTAAATCCTGAAGATAAAGAAAAATTATCAAATAAAGAAATATCTTTAGAAGAAAAATATGAATATTTAAATAAAAAATTGTTAGATAAAAGTGAAGAAATTAAAAATTTTGAAAATGTTGACCAAGGATTAAAAAATTTAATTATAGAATGTATTAATCCTGAAATTTCAAAAAGGCCTAATGTTGAAAATTTATTAGAAAATGATTGGGTTAATGAAAATATAGATGAAATAAATCAAGTTTATGATATTAATGATCATGAAGAAATTAAATTATTTATTGAATTTCAAAAAACTTCAAATAAAAATAATAATAAAGTCAAAAACAGAAAAAGAAAAAAGAATTTATTTTTCAAAAAGAAATATAAGGAAATACAAAATTAAATTTCTTTGTTTTATAAAAATCAAATTCTTGTTTTTATAGAAGGGAACGAATGAAATAACATTGTTTAAAAACAGATTTTAAAATATTGTAATGAATAAATATTTTTAGAAAAAATAATTTTGATAATACTAATATTTTTTTTCTAATTTTATTCATACCTAATTTTATTTCTTCCAAAAATTTAAGCTATTAAATTCCTAAAAATAAAGTTAATTTAAAGAATGTTTTCATCAATTTGTAAAAGTTTTAGAAAATAATAATCTTATTTTCATATAGTCATGAAGAAGTATATTGTTTTTTTAAAAATAAAATTTTTAAAAATACGAAGAATTTACTATAATAATATTGAAATATTTTACTTAATTATAACAACATAAAGGTTATAAAATTTGAGAAAATATTTAAATATAACTAATGAATAAAGTAATTATATATAATATTCTTTTATATTAAATTAATCTCTTTTTCATCTTTTTTTATTTGATTCAAAAAAATAGTTAAATCAATTGATATGTTTTGATTTAAAGATAAATATATTGAAAAGAATATATTAATTCTTCTTTACTTATGATTTTCTTGAAATCAAAAGAAAAAATAATAAAAGAGATTAAATTCTTTCTCCTTTGTTAATAATTGTAATGGAATTTTTAGTATATGAATTTTATCTTTTTAATATATGTTAATTTTTATATTTTATCAAAAAAAAAGATAAAATATGGGAAAAATTAATATTTATCTAAAAAAATAACATTTATATTTTATTAAAATATATTGTTCATTATGACAAAATTATCTTCTATTTTACCTGTATTTATTAGTTTATCTAATAAAGAGACAAATTTTTCTTATAAGAAATTTAAAAAAAGCGGATTTTCTTCCTGAAAAAATAAATTAAGAAAAAAATTAAGATAAAAAAATTTCCAAAATAAATAATCATAATACCACTAAAATATTTAAGATAAAATAAAAAAGTAAACTTTTTTCAATAATTATATGAAAAAAATAAAAAATATTTTCTTTTATCATTAATAGATAATTAAGAAATCAATTGAAAATAATAAATATAATAAGCGGAACAATGGAATTTTAAGGGGATTTTATTTATAAAAAAATAATATTTTTTTATAATATATTTGATATATAATATATATTTTTTTTAAATCAGAAAATATCTATATATTTTTCTTTTGATTTACCTTTTTTAAGAATGTTATTTAACTATAATGATAAAAAAAATATTTTTTTAACCTTTTTCCTCAATAAAATAAATAAATTTACATTACAAAATAAAAAAATTTACCACCCCAAAAAAATTAATTTAAAACTTAAAGATAAAAAAATAAAAACTAAAATATCTAAATAATATAATATAAAAAATGTCAGATGAAGAAGAAGAAAAAGAAGAAGAAGAAAACGAAGACGAAGAAGGAGAAGGAGAAGAAAATGAAGATGAGGAAGGAGAAGGAGAAGAAAATGAAGATGAGGAAGGAGAAGATGATGAAGGAGAAGAAAATGAAGATGAGGAAGGAGAAGGAGAAGAAGATGAAGATGAAGAAGATAATAAGAAAAAGAAAAAGAAAGATAAAGATAAAGATAATAAAAATAAATTTCCTGATAATAAATTAATTTTAACAAATGAAATTAATTTTGATTTATCTAAAAATAATATGGACTTATCTAAAAATTATAATTCTAATTTTTCCTTTCCATTAATTAATATTCCTCCTAAACCAAAAACCATTTTAGATATTTTAAATGAAATTAATTATGAAATGGAAACTTTATCAAATGATTTAAATAAAACTTTAAGTTTCATTGATCATAAATCAATTGATAGAGAAAAATATGAATTACAAGATTTATTAAATAAAGCAAAAGAATTAACAAAAGTTATTGATATTTCAGAAAGTAAAAAAGAAGATAAATTTATTCAATCTGAATTAGATGATGTTTATAATAAAGGGATTCAAACTAGAGATGATATTAATCAAGATATTTCTTATAATCAAAATTATCAAAATAATTATCAAAGAAATTTAACTGATTTTAATCAAAATCAATTACAAAGAAATACTTTTCCTTATGATCCAAATAAAAATAAAGATTATTATTCTTCTTTAGGAAATAATTTTAATAATAATAATAATAATTTTACTAATAATAACAATAATTTAAATTATAATAATAATAATTTTAATAATAGATTTAATACTTCAAGAGTTAAAAATATGGATGATTTATATAGAAATAATCCATTTATGGGAAAACAACCTATTATTTATTCTCAATCTCAAAATTCAAATATACCTTTAAGTCAACCACAAAGAATTAATCCCAATTATAATAACTCAAATAACCCTAACTTGAATTATAATATTAATCAACAAAGACCTTTTGAGAGATATAAACCTCAAAGTATTTCTCAAGCTATGGATATATTACTTGATAAACAAAATACTATGGCTTAAATTTTTTAATTTTAAATTTTTAGAAAATTTTTTTTAATGAATTTAATTATTTTATATTTTTTTTCTGTTTAAGATGTTTTCTTGAATAAATTAAAAACCATAAAAATATTATTTTTATGTGTGTTTATTCTTTTAACTTTTTGAAATAATCATTATATTATTTTTTTATAATAAATTTAATTCTTCAATATAATAAAATTAAAAATTGAAAAATCCAAAAAAATCTTTTTTTTTTTCAGAATATGTTTAAATTCGTAAAAACAATATTTTAATTATTTTATATTAAAGGTTTTTAATTTTATAATATCAGAACTAATTATAAATTTTTAATTTAAAACATTAATTTAAATGTTTTTTTAGAAATAATACAAAAAAAAAATAATTTAAAATATGATATTTAATTTTAAAATGATTTAATATTGAGAGATTATTTGTGATAAAAAAGTCTTCTAAAAAATTTTAATATTATAAATGATTTCATTTTTTTTAATTTTGTTATTTGAAAAAATAATGACTATCATTTTTTTCTTCAAATAACATTAAATATTTAAGTTATTGTTTTCTTCCAAAATTTTTTTTTTCATAATCATTGAATGAAAAAAAATTTTTATTGATTTCATAAGTTATATGGGCAAAAAGATAAGAATTATTTTAATCTTTTAATTTAATGTATATTTATTTTCTTTTCTTTTTTATTATAAAAATTTTCATATCTCAAAATATCTTATTATTACAAAATTATTATCATATTTTACTTTTGATTGTTTGAAGAATATTAATAGAATAATTAAATGAACTATTTGATGCTACAATTATTATATTTTGATATGGAAAAGTTAATAACATTTTTTTTATAAGATATTTTAATAGTATAAATTCTTTTTAGTTTGATGAATGTTTTTTCTAAAATAATATCTGATTTTTTTGTATTTTTGAATTAAAAAAAGTAAAGATATTATGATTGATTTCATGATTTTTATGAGTTATTAAAGAAGAAATTATATCATTTGAATAATGGTTATTGTGATTAAATCTAAATACATGAATTTAATGTATAATTAATTTAATAATATCATTTGTCATTAATCATTTACTTTCATTAAAAAAACTTCATATTTAATAAATACCTTGGATATAATTATTATTAATTTTTTCCATACCAAAAATAAAACATTAATCATATTAAATTTATATTTAAAATACTATTATTAAATATAAAAAAACATAATATTTTTAATAATCTTTGGAGTTATTTTTTATCAATATAATGTTTTTATTAAAATAATTGTTGGTTTGAAAACTTCAAATAATTCTGTATAAATTGTTAAATTATTTTTATTAAAATATTTTTCTTTTTATAAAGATAGAATCATAAAATTTTTATTTTTTTTATATATTAAATGAAAACAATAAAGTTTATTTTATATTTTTTAAGGATTTTATTTTAATTTTCTTTTTTTAAAATTCTGGAATAGAATATAAAAAAGGAATATCAGCAGATTTTTCTTTATATATTTTATCTCCTTCTGTTACAATAGAGATTTTTGGCATACCTAATAAAGAATATTATATATAAATATATTTTTTTACCCATTGAATGTATATTTAATATTTTATTTTGATTTTCAAATAATTTTGGGGTTTTTTTTATTGTTTCTTTTCTTTTTTGGTTGTTTTGTACAATTATTTTTTCTTTATCTCCTTTTTCATTTATTATTTGACCTCCAGTTTCAATTTTAATCTAATTTAAATATTATATAATTTAAATTTATTTACTGAATTATTCCAATTTTTTTCTAAATTTAATTTCTCTTCTTCTGTTAATTCTTTTATTTCATTATTTTTCATATTTTCATTGTTGTCATCTTTAGTTTCATAATTATAATTATAACTATAATTGTATTTATTATTATCAGATATATTTGAATTCATATTATCTTGTTCATTAATTTGAATATTTTCTTGATTTTGATTATCTTCAATTATTTCATTTTTGTTTTTTAATTTTTCTTTTTCTTGTTCATCTTTAATCATTTTATTTTTTAATAATTGTAAAGCTTCTCTTACTTCCATATCTTTTTCATATTTTTCATAACTCCAACTATTAATATATGAAATAATATCATTCATTTCTTCTTCTGATATATCATCTTTTTTTTTATAATAAAAATCATCTTCCATTTCAACGGGATTGTTAATTTAATAAAAAAAAATTTAAATTTTAAAATAAAGATTTTTACAACTTTAAATTATATTATTCATGTTTTCATACTTGATATATCCTGCATTTATAAAGATTTATAAAAAATTACAATATTAAAAAATAAATATATGTCTTTAAAAATAAAAAAATGCATTCATGATATAATCCTCTATTTTTATATTTTTATTAGTGAATTATTTCTATTAATTAAATAAAATAATCAAATTAAATATCTTTCTATGAATGTAAATTTCACTTTTTATTTACTTATATTCCTATATTTTTCATAGTTAACATTTATTAGATTTGAGTATCAAACAATGATTTGGACTTATATTTTCTAAACTCTCATACTAATCAAAAAAATATAATTCATTATAAACATCTAATTAATAAGTAAATAATAATAGAAAAAATTACAAAAGGGAAATCATGACTATATTAAATAATAAATTTTTATTAGATAATATTATTGTTATGAAAAAAATGTGATTTTACAACAATGGAAAATTTTTTTATAAGGAAAATGAAAAAAAATGAAAAAATATTTGTTTAAAAAATTAAATTATTAAAAATACAATTCAAAAAAAGAAATTTTGTTAAATTTGTTATTTCATAATTCTATTTTATAAAATTAAATCAATCATTAAAATCATTAAAAATATCCATTATATATATTATATTTGATATTTTTTATAATAAATTATTCTCCATATCTTCTCTTCTATTATTTTTTCATATTTCTTTGATTTTTCAATTATTATATTTAATATTCAATATAATGAAATTTACAATTATCAATTCATTTTAATATATCTTTCTTATCATATAATCGAATATTTTTAGAAATCCTTTATAAAAGACAATTTATCTCCATAACTGACAAAATTTCTTTTATATAATATAGTATTATAGGGTCTTTAGAATTAATAAATGATTTTTTCAATAATAATCTTTAAAATAAAATATAATTTTTAAATTAAAATTTCCTTTTGAATCCTTAAATCATTTTTCATTATTTACCGATTTAAATTAATCTAAAAAATTATTCATTAAAAATTTCTTACTTTAAATTGCATAAAAAAGACATTAATCAATAGAAAATAAATATAAAATATAATTAATAAATTAGAAATTTTCATTAATAGATATATTGTTTTTAATTAATTAGTTTATAAAATTTTAGACTTTAAGAACCACTACTAATTTTTTTGGATAATATTTTAATCAATGATTTATAAATTATTTTCAAACATTTTCCATAAATATTCTAAACATTCAAAGAAATTTTTCTATTTTAATTATTTTCTTAAAATTATAATTATTACAATAATTAAATTTATTTATTCTTTTTTTTATATATTCTTTTTAAATTTTTGAATTATCTCAACGAATATATATCTTTATAAATTTTAAAATTTATTTTAATTACTTTAAAACATTTGATTCTTTTTTTTGTAATTGAAATAAATTAATTTAAAAATAAGTTTTATTTAAAATAACCAAGATATGAAAAATAATAAATACTCAATGAAAAGGGTATAAAAAATTTAAAAGAACTTAATCTCAGAAGGAAATTTTTTTAAATACAACTTTCCTTATATTTTTTTATAATAATTAATAAAAACATTATATCAAATCCATTTTTTTCTTAAAAAATTAAAATATTAAAAAAGTCAAATCATATCAATTATGATTCATATTAACTTTTTATAAATTTTGTAATTCATGATATAAAAAGAATAATGGTTTATTTTTAACTTTTAATTAATGATGCCCGAATTTTAAAATCTGAAATTAACTATATACTATTAAATTTAAGGATTTATATATATTTTTTACTATATCTAACCATATAGTTATTCTAAATTCTTTAATTTTAATTTCATATATCTTTCTTATTTAATTCAAAAACATAGTTTAAAAACACTCTTTATAATTCATAAATATCAAATAAATTTAATTTCACAAAAAACTCACAAAAAATTTTTTTTAAAAAGACTTTAAAGCAATATAAAAAAATTAAATAATAAAATATTAAATGCAAAAACTTCAAATATTATTTTTCCTCTTTTCTCTGATGTTTGTGTCATCATTATACATTGAAGAAATTGAAGATGAAGATTGCGAGCGTGATGGTATATATGTCTTTTTTATTGGATTTAGTGAAGCAGTTTATCAAACAACGACTTTTAAAGTAGAATTATCATCTCCAAAAGGAGTGATTCCTGATTGTTCATTTGACGAATTTTTTTTTTATATTAATTGTGCAATTTATAATAAACTTGAAAATGATGAAATTGTGGTGAGCAAAGTTATGCTTAATGATACAAGTTATGACATTCCTATTCATAGCATAAAGGAAATTTCTTGTGAAGGAAATGAAATTTTACTTCAAAAAGTGAGTAATGAATATTCTGAATATTCTAGTGCTTCTTTTAGAAAATTTAGGAATTTTTTCTTGTTAGTTTTACTTCTTGTATTTTAAATTTATTTTAAATCATACTTTTCCAATTCAACAAAAATAAATTAATTCTTTTGATATTTTATAATAAAGATATTTTTATTTTTAATTTTTCATTGAATTTCCATTTTTTTTGATATAACATATTTAATTCTGGTCTATCATTTATTTTTACATTAATTAAGATATTTTATCCTATAATTAAGTGATAATCTAAATCAAGAATTTTATTATTAATTGAATATATTAAATATCAATTTCTTTAATATTAATTTTATTATTATGGTACAACTTAATATATTCATATTTATAATGAAGAGATTTTATTTTTAAAATTTATTTTTGACCCAAGGTGAAGATTATTTATTTAAAGATAAATCAAAGAATTAAATTTACGGTTTAATATCATATTGTCATTTATCATTAAAAGAATTAATGTAGACAAATAATAATTTACAGTTATATTTTTATATATAAAATAAAAATTTTTTTTTTTATTTTGCAAAAAGTAGTATGATAGATAGTATACATTATATCTTTCTTTAAAAAATCTAATTTCCATCTTTTTTAAAAATATTAAAATTAAATTTAATCCTTTATTACTTGTTTTTAAAATATTTGGTACAATAACATTATATATTAATGATGCTATTATTTTCTTTAATATTATTTATTAAAATGTAATATATATCAACAAAAATTTATTGAAAAATATAATTTCATAATTTTTCTCAATTATAAATATATTATTTGGTAAACAAAATAATATTTAATTTTTCAGGTTTTATTTTTCAAGAAATAATTTCAAATAAAAATAAAAAATAAAAAAATTCTAAATATAATAAAAAGATTTAAAAATATTAATGAAATAAATTTTTTTTTCAAATAGGGTTGAAAAGAAATAATTAATTGGAAAATGTTGAAATGAAAATATTGTTGTTGATGGATAATTAAAAATAAACTTAGTTTAAACCTATAGAGCGATAATTTATAATTTATTGAAAAAAATAATAGAAGATAAAGATATCTCAAAACAAATTATTTTTTAAAAAATTAATCTTTTATAGAAAAAAATTTTTTTTAAATTGTAAAAATTTAAAAGAATTATTTAATCCTATAAATATACCTTTAAATCTAAATTTTTATGTTCTATATATTATGTGGTAAAAAAAGAATTTTAAAAATATTATTAATATTATTTATGAAAATGACTCATTTATATTCATTAGACAAAAGTATATAAATAAAAAATCAAACTTAACATTCTTTTATTAATAATATATTATTTTTAATTTTCATTATTCTATTTTTTATTA
>JAEEGL013076877.1_pt1 | contig 15754 bp, 10 predicted proteins | sample 9134231 | NCBI WGS metagenome assembly JAEEGL01 (sample SAMN16246548, study PRJNA631951) | gut metagenome | biome: gut microbiome; feature: rumen; material: fiber-attached | host: Bos | place: Iran: Karaj | collected 2018-10
AGAACTTGCTAAGATATTTACTGAAGACGAACTTAAAAAGGATTTTAAGATTCTTAACCGAGAAGTACGTTCGTTCGGCTTCAATATTCCTCCACTCGTCAATGCGTACATGGGACTCTCTCCTACAATGAAGATGTTTGGAACTGCCATCAATGATGGTTTCGGAGATGTAGAGGAGACGGGTATCCTTATTGCTGTTAACGAGATTCTCGAAGAGAAGCGTGTGAGACACATTGACACGTTTGCTAAGGAACATCCTGAGCTTATCAAGTTTACAAGTGGAGCCAACAAGGTTGTCTATACTCCATCAGACAAGCGTGAACTTGATGTTGACATTGACTTCGATGAAGTAAAATAACACATAAAATAAGATATGGCATTTACAAGAATTACGGCAGCAGAAGCAGCTGCACTTATCAAGAATGGTGATAATATCGGACTCTCAGGATTTACTCCTGCCGGTACACCAAAGGCTACAACAGCGGAAATCGCAAAGATAGCTCATGCAGAGCATGAGGCAGGTCGTCCTTATCAAATTGGTATCTTCACTGGTGCATCTACAGGAATGTCTTGTGATGGTGTACTTGCAGAAGAGAAGGCAATCAGATATCGTGCTCCTTACACTACTAACGCAGTATTCCGTGGCAAGGTTAATGCAGGTGAGATTGCTTACAACGATATCCACCTTAGCCAGATGGCTCAGGAACTTCGCTATGGTTTCCTTGGCGAAGTGGATTGGGCAATTCTTGAGGTATGTGCCATAGATGATGATGGTAAGGTCTATCTTACTGCCGCTGGTGGTATTGCTCCTACTGTTGCACGTCTTGCAAAGAAGGGTATCATTCTTGAGCTTAACTCATTCCATAGCCCTAAGTCAATAGGTATTCATGACGTGTATGAGCCAAGTGACCCACCTATGCGTGAACCTATCTTGATATCAAAGGTTACGGATCGCATCGGTACTCCATATCTCCAGATTGACCCAAATAAGGTTGTAGGAGTTGTCGAGTGTAATATTCCAGACGAGGCACGTGCCTTTAAGGATGCTGATCCTGTGACTGACAAGATTGGTGAGAACGTGGCTAACTTCCTTATGGGTGAACACAAGAAGGGAATCATTCCTCCTGGTTTCCTCCCATTCCAGAGTGGTGTGGGTACTACAGCCAACGCTATCCTTGGTGCTCTCGGTAGCAATCCAGATATGCCAGCGTTCGAGGTATATACAGAGGTTCTTCAGAATGCAATTGTTGACTTGATGTACAAGGAGCGTGTTAAGTGTGCTTCTACTTGTTCGCTCACTGTGACAAACGATGTTCTCACAGATATGTACAACAATATGGACTTCTTCCGTGACAAACTTGTCCTTCGTCAGTCAGAGATTTCAAACAGCCCAGAGGTTATCCGCCGTCTCGGTCTTATTGCAATCAATACTGCCATCGAGTGTGACCTCTACGGTCATGCCAACTCTACCCAGATTTGCGGTACTAAGATGATGAACGGAATTGGTGGCTCAGGCGACTTTGAGCGTAATGCGTTCCTCTCTATCTTCACTTGCTCATCTGTAGCAAAGGGTGGTTGTATTTCTGCTATTGTTCCATTCTGCTCACATGTTGACCATACTGAGCATGATGTGAATATCATCGTGACAGAGCAAGGTGTTGCCGACCTTCGTGGCAAGAGCCCTATCCAGCGTGCTCAAGCTATCATTGAGAATTGTGCTCATCCAGATTACAAGCAGCTTCTCTGGGATTATCTCAAGATTAGCCAGAAGGGTCAGTCTTGGCACAACCTTGGTGCGGCACTTTCTCTCCATGAAGCATTTGTCAAGGAAGGTGATATGCGTAAGGTTGACTTCTCTAAATTTGCATAACAGATATAATCATTTATATTCAGAAAAAGAAGAGTGCTCCGTGCTTGGTGGCACTCTTTTTTATGTATGATAGGTAGATATGTGTGTGTTTAACCATTGTGATTAGTGTATTTATTCTGTTAGTGATGTCTTTGAATATATGGCCTCACTATTGCTTTCGTTCCAAAGCAGCAGAATGATTAAATACCTCATAACATTGTGTTACATATAATCATCTTTGAGTTTACATTATGTTCTATCGGGAATACATTAGGAATACATCGGGAATTGTTCGCTTTTCCTTCGGTGCGTGTTTTTTAACAAAATGACACTTGTTTGTTCACTTTGTTGTGACAAAATGCTATTTCGAATGGAACTTGAATGTGTAAATGAACTAATGAGTGAAATTTTACACTCCGACGAGGTAATGTGGGAAAGTAATTATGTGATGAAAAAGAGGTAAACCAATGTGGCTTACCTCTTATGTCCTCTGTATGTAAGAAGAATTAGTTGATCGCATTGTCAATATCAGCACCAGCCTTGAACTTTGCAATCTTCTTAGCTGCAATCTTGATTGGAGCACCTGTTGATGGGTTCTTACCATTGCGCTCAGGGCGATCGAAAACAGAGAATGTACCAAAACCAACAAGGGCAACCTTGTCACCTGCCTTGAGAGCGTCTGTGATAGCCTCGAGCACTCCGTCAAGGGCCTTCTTAGAATCTGACTTGCTCAATCCTGATTTTTCAGCGATTGCGCTTACGAGTTCACTTTTGTTCATAGAAAACGTTTTTTAAGGAATTATGATTAATATTTAGTTTGTAATAATATGTTGTCTCTGATTGACTTTTAGGTAAGATTTCATGGTAACCGCTTGTCTTACCGCTGCAAATATATATGTAATTTTTCTCTGCACAAATAAAAAAAACAAAAAAAAATATAATTTATGCTAAAAACCAATGCATTTACCCACATTTTGCTCCCAAATAGCCAAAAAAACACTAATTTTGCACCGCAAATTTACAATTGATTATGAATATACCTCCAATAGTCAAAGGATTACTTATCCTGAATGTAGTAGCATACATTTTTTCTGAACTCATAGGTTTTGATTATATATTTGGTTTGTGGTACTTTGAAGCGCCATTTTTCCGTATTTGGCAACCTGTGACGTATATGTTCATGCATGGTGGAATCATGCATCTTCTGTTCAATATGTTTGCGCTTTGGATGTTTGGAAGCGTAATGGAACAAGTGTGGGGTGGCAAGAGATTCCTTATATATTATTTTGTATGTGGAATAGGTGCGGCATTTGTTCAGGAGATTGGTCAGGCAGTTGGTCTTATATCTATGATGGCTCATACAGTTGGTGCTTCTGGAGCTGTTTATGGCGTTCTTCTTGCTTTTGGAATGACTTTTCCTAATCAGAAAATGTTTGTTATCCCAATTCCTTTTCCTATCAAGGCTAAATACTTTATCGGATTCTATATTGCGGTAGAACTGATGGAGGCGTTTTATGTCAGTGACGGCGTGGCTCATTTTGCTCACCTTGGAGGAATGCTTTTTGGTGCAATTCTTATTCTTCTTTGGAAAGGTGCTGCCAATAAGCGCAGGAATGCTTATGGTTATAGTTATTGGTCACAGTCATCAGCTGACTACAATGGTGGCTATGATAAAGGAGATAATGGACTCTTTAGCAAGGTGTCAGATATCTTTAAGGGAGCAAAACGTAAGCCGAAGATGACTATCACGTATGGCGACAGGAGTCAGGACTATAGCTATAATGCTCAGAAGAGACAGGATGGTGAAGAGATTGACCGTATTCTTGACAAGGTAAGACACAGCGGTTATGCCAATCTTACAAAGGAAGAGAAGGAAACACTATTCAAGGCAAGCCAGAAGTAGAAATAAACGGATAGATGAAGAAACAGATAAAGTATACGTTTATGTTCACACTTATTGCTGTCAATCTTGTGATGATTGCGGCAATGGTTGTTTGTGCGTATAGTTGCTACATAAGTCCTCATACGCACCCGAATATCTCGTATCTGGGTATGGCGTTTCCTGGAATGCTCATCATTAATGTACTTTTCGTTCCTGTATGGCTTATTCTAAAGAGACGTTTTACTTACATTCCTATATTAGGCTTGCTTCTATGTTCTGGTGCGATCCGAAGTTACTGTCCGATTAATCTGTTTGCTTCGGAGGATGATGCAGACTTGAAATTCATTTCCTATAATGTCTTTCAGATGGGTGATTCGACCAAAAAAAATATACCGAGTGAGAATCCAATTCTCCTATATCTCCTGGAACAGGATGCTGACATCGTTTGTGTTCAAGAGGCAATAAATATTGACCATGGTGATAATCTTGACACTTTGAAGACGAAATATCCATACTTCGATAGGCAGAATACGTACAATAATACTATGGCTGTGCTTTCAAAGTATCCTATAATTGATATTACTGACCTTGATAACGATGAAGTACGCATGCGTACGGTGGCTTATCGCATCAAGGTGAACGAGGACACCGTCCTTGTGCTAAATAATCACTTTGAGTCGTTCAAACTTCATGAGAACGAAAAGGAAAGCTATGAGGAGATAATTAGGCATCCTGACGATAAAAGTAACGAACAGAGGATTGATTCGCTTCTCCTTAAGGTTGTAGATGCAAATAGTACACGTGCTCTTCAGGTTGATTGGTTAGCGGAGTATGTAAACCACTGTACAGAAAAGTACATTATTGTGTGTGGTGATTTCAATGATAATCCTATTTCGTACACTCACCATAAGATGACGGAACACTTGAACGATTCCTACACGAGGGGTGGAAACGGACCAGGTTGGACGTATAACCGTAGTGCAATGTATTTTCGTATAGATAACATTCTTGTGAGCGAAAATATCAAAACTTGCAAGAGTTTTGTGGATAATTCTATTGACACAAGTGACCATTATCCCATCATTTCTTGGCTAAAATTAAACAAATAGGGAAATAATCATAACTTTTTTCGTGTCAGAAGAACAATGTTAAGTAAATTTTACTAATTTTGCGCACGAAATAAAATAAATCTGAATATCTCTAATCAGACTTAATAATATTTAATCAAAATGCAAAACAAAGGATTTATCAAGTTTTTGGCTGTAGCATTGACTCTCATTTGCTGCTTCTACCTTAGCTTCTCTGTAAGAGCTTGGATGGTAGATAATGAGGCAAGCAAGATGGATGAGAAAGAGGCTGAACTTTATTTGGATTCTCTGAATACAACAAAGTTCTACCTTGGCAACTACACACTCAAGGACTGTCGTGAGACTGGTGTCGGCCTTGGTCTTGACCTTAAGGGCGGTATGAACGTCATCCTTGAAGTGAGTGTTCCTGAAGTCATCAAGACGCTCGCAGACCACAAAACAGATCCTGCTTTCGTAAAGGCTGTTGCTGATGCAAAGGCTGAGACAAAGGAGGATCAGAGTGATTTCATCAACGTATTTGTCCGTAAGTATAAAGAGAACGCCGGAGGCAAGCCTCTCGCTACTATCTTTGCGACACAGCAGCTTAAGGGCAAGGTAAACACTAACTCAACTGATGCAGAGGTGATTTCTGTTCTCCGTACTGCAGTAGATGAGGCTGTTGACAACTCTTTCAACGTGCTTCGTACACGTATCGACCGTTTCGGTGTTGTTCAGCCAAACATCCAGAAGGTTGAGGGACAGAGTGGACGTATCATGGTCGAGCTTCCTGGTATCAAGGAGCCTGAGCGTGTCCGTAAGCTCCTTCAGGGTTCTGCAAACCTTGAATTCTGGGAGACTTACGATGTTCAGAAGATCGTGCCACTTCTCGCTCAGCTTAACACAGCTCTCCGCAACAGCGGTACTACTGCTGCTACAGACTCTGTAAGCGCTTCTGCAGATTCTACAGCTGTTGCTGCTGACTCAACTTCTGCCAAGAGCAATGCTTCTGCTCTCCTCGCACAGGTTAAGTCAGACGATGCTAAGGCTAAGAATGCTGCTACTGAGGCAATGAAGAAGGAGAACCCACTCTTCTCTGTACTTCAGCCAATGCAGGGCAACGGAGGTTGTATGGTAGGTTACGCTTTGGCAGCTGATACTGCTGAGGTTAACGCTCTCATCAACTCTGAGGTTGCTAAGCGCATCCTTCCAGTTGACCTCTCACTCAAGTGGAGTGTCAAGTCAATGGACAAGGCAGGCAAGGTATTCGAGCTTTTCGCTATCCGTACAACAGGTAAGGGCGGTCGTGCACCACTTGAGGGTGACGTCGTTACAGAAGCTAAGAATGACTTCAACCAGTACGGTAACCCAGTAGTTTCAATGCGAATGAACACTGAGGGTGCTCGTCGTTGGTCACAGCTCACTGAGGCTAACATCGGTCACGCTATCGCAATCGTTCTTGACAACTACGTTTATTCTGCACCTAACGTAAACGGTAAGATTGACGGAGGAAGCTCAGAGATTTCTGGTGGTAACTTCACAATCGAGGATACTAAGGACCTTGCTAACGTACTTCAGTCAGGTAAGATGCCAGCTCCTGCAACAATCGTTCAGGAAGACATCGTTGGTCCAACTCTCGGACAGCAGTCAATTGAGGCTGGTATCTGGTCATGTCTCATTGCATTCGTACTCCTCATGGGTTACATGATTGCAATGTATGGATTCCGTGCAGGTATGATTGCTAACTGTGCTCTTATCCTCAACTTCTTCTTCTCATTCGGTATCCTTACTTCACTCGGTGCCGCACTCACAATGTCAGGTATCGCAGGTATGGTATTGACACTCGGTATGGCTGTGGATGCCAACGTGCTTATCTACGAGCGTACAAAGGAGGAGATGCGTGCAGGCAAGAACCTCAAGAATGCTATCGATGCTGGTTACAGCAACGCATTCTCTGCAATCTTCGACTCTAACGTAACAACAATCCTCACTGGTATCATCCTCTTCAACTTCGGTACAGGACCTATCAAGGGATTCGCAACTACACTTATCATCGGTATCATCTGCTCATTCTTTACAGCTGTATGGCTTACTCGTATCGCTTACGAGCACTTCGTACACAAGGGCAAGTGGACAAACCTCACATTCTCTACAGCAATCTCTAAGAACATGATGCAGGGAACTAAGGTTAACTTCATGGGTAAGTATAAGACTTCATTTGCAATCTTCGGAGTAATCGTGCTCGCTTGTATTGCTTCATTCTTCACTCGTGGTCTTAGTCAGTCAATCGACTTCACTGGTGGACGTAACTACAAGGTTGAGTTCGTACAGGAAGTACAGCCAGAGGCACTCAAGGAGGCTATCGTTAATCAGTTTGAGGCTAACAAGACATCAGATGAGGCAGTAACAGTATCTGTAATCTCAGTCGTAGGTGCTGATGGTAACACTGGTAACACAGTTCGTGTTTCTACTAACTACCGCATCGATGAGGATGGCGCAAATGTTGATGCTGAAATCGAGAATACTCTCTACAACGCATTTGTTGCAGCAGGAGTTGTTGACAAGTCAGTTTCTGTTGAGCAATTCCTCGACCGTGACAACCGTGAGGGTGGTTCTATCATCTCTTCTCAGAAGGTAGGTCCATCAATCGCTGAAGATATTACTTGGGGCGCAGTTTACTCAGTATTGCTCGCTATCCTTGCAATCTTCATCTACATCCTCGTTCGTTTCCGCAACGTTGCTTACTCAGTAGGTTCAATCGCAGCACTTGTTGTCGATACTACTCTCGTTATCGGAGCATTCTCAGCACTCTATGGAATCCTTCCATTCTCTCTTGAGATTGACCAGACATTCATCGGTGCTATCCTTACTGTAATTGGTTACTCAATCAACGATAAGGTGGTTGTATTCGACCGTATCCGTGAGAACTTCCAGCTTTATCCAAAGCGTGACCGTCAGCGTCTCTTCAACGAGGCACTCAATTCATGTCTCGCTCGTACAGTCAATACATCAGTTTCTACATTCGTAGTGCTCCTCGCAATCATCACTCTCGGTGGTGAAAGCATCCGTGGATTCGCATTCGCTATGATTCTTGGTGTTGTTATCGGTACTATTTCTTCTCTCTTCATCGCTGCTCCTATTGCTTACCTCGTAATGGGTGCACGCATCAAGGAGGAAGGTGAGGAAACTGCTGAACCAGCAAAGTAATGAACGTATAAGATAGAAATATCATTACGAAATATCAAAAAGAGACTTTTCTTGGCGGGAAAGTCTCTTTTTTTTATTATTCAGCTATCGAGTATAGACATATTAAATAAAAATCCATAACTTTGCCGACATTATGAAGAAAGTGGTTTATAGTATTTGTGCAGTAGTGGCAGTACTTATACTCTTTGCAGCTTACTCTGCCTACTCACTGTTTTCATCGCCATTCAATATCAGCGAAAAGACTTACGTCTATATTGACAATGACGACGACATGGATTCTGTTCGTTCCAAGATAGAGACTGCAGGTAATGCAAGTAACTTGTTCGGCTTTACGCTTACAGCCAAGTTGAAAGGTTTTGACACACCTAAGACAGGCAGGTTTGCCATAACTCCGGGCGAGGATATGTTCACATTTACACGCCATATGGCTAATGGTATGCAGGAGCCTATCCGCCTTACTGTACCAGAGGTACGTACCGTGGAGGATATGGAAGAACGTCTCTCACGTCTCCTTATGATGAGTAGCGATGAACTTGCTGAGGTGCTCAATGATACTGTCTTCATGAAGGAACTTGGCTACACAAAGGAGAACATTCCTTGTGTATTCATTCCTAATACATACGAAGTGTATTGGAACATAACTCCACAGAAGCTTGTGGAAAAGCTCCATAAGGAGAAAGAACGTTTCTGGAACGATGAACGTCGTGCCAAGGCAAAGGATATTGGTTTTACTATTGAAGAAGTTACAACACTCGCCTCTATCGTGGAGAGCGAGACAAGTTACAACCCAGAGAAGGCAACTATTGCTGGATTGTACATTAACCGCTTAAAGTCGGAGATGCCACTTCAGAGTGATCCTACAGTCATCTTTGCCATTCATGACTTCAATATTCATCGTGTGACACTTGAGCAACTCAAGTACGAGTCACCATACAATACGTATGTGAACCTTGGTCTTCCTCCAGGTCCTATCCGTATTCCTTCTATACGTGGTATAGATGCTGTGCTCAACTATGAACACAACAACTATCTCTACATGTGTGCAAAGGAAGACTTTTCAGGAAGTCATAACTTTACAAATAACTATAACGAGCATCTTGCAAATGCACGCAAGTATCAGAAGGCACTCAATGAGAGAAATATTATGAAGTGAGGCCCCCTCCCGACCTCCCCGTTGGGGAGGAGAAGGCGGATTGTAATAATTTTTCAACTTCTGAACAACACAATTATGAATTGTGAATTATGAAATATGAATTCTGAATTAACTAAAAGGCAAACACTAACAATAATAATTTATGGCAAAGATTAAGGTAGCCATCATCGGTTATGGCAACATCGGAAAGTATGCGCTTGATGCAATTCAGGCATCAAAGGACATGGAATGTGTAGGCGTAGTTCGCCGTAATGGTGCAGAGAACGCACCAGCAGAACTCGCAGGTATTCCAATCGTAAAGAATATCAAGGAACTCAAGGGTGTTCAGGTGGCAATCCTCGCAACTCCTACACGTAAGGTAGAGGAGTATGCTAAGGAATGTCTAGCACTCGGTATCAATACTGTCGATTCATTCGATATCCATACACAGATTGTTGACCTTCGTCGTTCACTCGATGCAGTGGCAAAGGCAAACAATGCTGTAAGTATCATCTCAGCAGGATGGGATCCAGGTTCTGACTCTATCGTTCGTACTCTCATGGAAAGCCTTGCACCAAAGGGTGTTTCTTATACTAACTTTGGTCCTGGTCGTTCAATGGGTCACTCTGTTGCTGTTCGTGCCATTGCAGGTGTAAAGGATGCACTCTCTATGACTATTCCTGTTGGTACAGGTATCCACCGTCGTATGGTCTATGTAGAACTTGAAGATGGTGCTGACTTCAAGGCTGTTGAGGCAGCTATCAAGGCAGACCCATACTTTGTGAACGATGAGACACATGTACAGCAGGTACCATGCGTTGATGACCTTAACGATGTTGGTCATGGTGTAAACCTCGTTCGTAAGGGAGTAAGTGGTAAGACTCATAACCAGCTCTTCGAGTTCAATATGAAGATAAACAATCCTGCACTTACTGCTCAGGTACTCGTTAATGTTGCACGTGCTTCTGTTAAGCAGCAGCCAGGTGCATACACAATGGTTGAGATTCCTGTTATCGACATGCTCTATGGCGACAAGGAAGAACTCATCCGTCATCTTGTGTAACTTGCATTGTTCTAATGTAGGGACGAAAAGAAATAGATAAGAAAGGCTGAAAGTCTGTGATGAACAGATTTTCAGCCTTTTTATTTTATGTAATAAGTATGATACTTACGCTCCATAAACTGCCACTTTACATATCGTAACTATCATGTTTACGAGTTGAAAGTTACATTCTTTTAGTTGGTAGATAGAATTATTGTCCCATAGGCATAAATTATAAATTTGGAATTTGAGATTAAAAAATTATTCCATATATTTGCCTATCATTTAACCAAACAACACAAGTATGAAGAAAATACTAACATTTATCGCTGTTCTTGTTGCTGCTTCTACCAATATCTATGCAGCAAAGAAAGATGTTAAAAAGACAGACCGTGAAGTATGGGTTGACATCATGTATCAGATGGCTGAACCTGTAATGAAGAATATGGCTGAGGGTAAGCTTCAGCAGGTAATGGACACTACTAATGGTTGTAAGAACCTTGAATTGTCTCCTACTTGGGATAATCGTAATAAGAAGGTTGCATATATGGAGGCTTTCGGACGTCTCCTTGCAGGTCTTGCTCCATGGCTTAACCTCCCAGATGATGATACTCCTGAAAGTGCAAAGCGCAAGCAACTGCGTGAATGGACACGTAAGGCTATCATCAATGCCGTTGACCCAAAGAGTCCTGACCGTCTTGGATGGGAAAGCGGTGGTCAGACACTCGTTGACGGTGCATACGTGGTAGAAGGCCTCTATCGTGGCTACGACTCACTTTGGGTGCCACTTCCACAGGAGACAAAGAATCTTTACATCAAGGAGATTAAGGGTCTTCGCCGTTATGACCCACCATATACAAACTGGTTCCTTTTCGTCGGTATGGAGGAGAGTTTCCTTATGTACGTAGGTGCTGACTATGATGCTTTCCGTATCAAGACAGCCATGAGCAAGGTGGAGGAATGGTATATTGGTGATGGTATCTATAGTGACGGTCCTTCATTTGCATTCGACTACTACAACTCATTCGTTATCCAGCCAATGTACCTTGAGTGTCTTGAGATGATTTCTGCTCGTCAGGGTGGTAACTCATACCTCATCCGTGCAAAGGATGGCAAGCGTAACTCTGCCAACAATCGTGTGAAGGAAGTTCGCAAGCGTATGCAGAAGTGGAGCGTCATTCTTGAGCGTTTCATCTCTCCAGAGGGAACATTCCCTGTAGTTGGACGTAGTATTCCTTATCGTATGGCAGTTCTCCAGCCACTTGCACAGCTTGCTTGGCGTAAGCAGTTGCCACAGGAACTTCACAACGGACAGGTACGTGCAGCACTTACAGCCGTTGCCAACCGTATGTTCTATGGACAGGTGGAGAATCCATCAAAGAAAGCATCTCCACTATCACGTAACTACAACGAGGGTGGATTCCTCACTATTGGTTTCGTAGGTTCACACCCTAATGTTGCAGACTGGTACACTAATAATGGTTCACTTTACATGACTTCACTTGCGTTCATGCCACTTGGTCTTCCTGCTACTGATCCATTCTGGACAGATCCTGCTGAGAAGTGGACAAGTAAGAAAGCTTGGGAAGGTGATGATTTCCCTAAGGACCACAAGTGGGACATCAATAAGGAAATCCTTTATTGGGAATAACCATTGGGAATCTCATATTTCTAATCTTAAACTTATGCCTCTGGAACAAAACATATCCAGAGGCATAAATTATAAATTTGAAATTATATATTTAATTAGATAGTATGATTAATAGTTTACTTAATTTCCTTAACGACTCTCCAGTCAATTTTCTTGCCGTGACTTCCATAGCAAAGAGATTGGATGCAGCAGGCTATAAGAAGTTCAATGCCACAGACAAGATGCCAGAGGTTAAGGCTGGTGATAAGTTCTATGTGACAAAGAATGACTCGTCGATATACGCATTCGAGATAGGAAAGAAGCCCCTTGCTGATGTTGGTTTCCACATGATTTGTGCTCATTGCGACTCTCCAACATTCCGTATCAAGCCTAACGCTGAGATGCTTTGTGAAGGCGGTGTCGTGAAACTTAACACCGAACTCTATGGAGGTGCTATCATGTCCACATGGTTTGACCGCCCATTGAGCCTTGCAGGAAGGGTTATCACCAACTCGGGTGATGCACTTCATCCTACTACTCATATAGTACATATCAAACGTCCATTGTTGCAGATTCCTAATCTTGCCATCCACTTCAATCGTCAAGTGAATGATGGTGTTGCATTGAGCAAGCAGAAAGATATGCTTCCGGTGCTTGGAATTATCAACAATGCACTTGAAAGCAATAATGTACTCCTCAATATTATTGAGAAGGAAGCAGGCATAGCAGCCAAGGACATCATTGATTTCGACCTTTATCTCTATGATACAACCCCAGCTGGTCTCTTTGGATTGAACAACGAATTTATATCAGCAGGAAGACTTGATGACCTCAGTATGGTTCATGCAGGACTTGAAGCATTGCTTGGTAGTGGTACCTCTGATACTACAAAGGTACTTGCCATCTTTGATAATGAAGAGACAGGTTCACAGACAAAGCAGGGCGCAGGAAGTCCTTTCCTCAGTAATATACTTCAGCGTATAGTACTCAGTCAGGGTGGAACACTTGACGACTATTATCGTGCGGTGGAGAATGCTTTCATGATATCTGCAGACAATGCTCACGCATGGCATCCTAACTATGCAGAGAAGATGGATCCAACTAATCATCCAAAGATGGGTGGAGGACCTGTCATCAAGTTCAATGCTTCACAGAAGTATGCAAGTGATGCAGTTTCTGCCGCCATCTTTGCCAATATCTGTAAGGAAGCAGGCGTTCCATGCCAGAAGTTCGTCAACCATAGTGACGTTGCAGGAGGAAGCACACTTGGCAATATCCTCGCATCTTCACTTCCTGTCAAGGGCGTAGATATGGGTAATCCTATCTGGGCAATGCACTCAGTAAGGGAAACTGGAAATGTGAATGACCATATCTACTGCATCAAGGCATTCACAAAGTTTTATGAATTATAGAGGAGAAACTTACAAACTCACAACCCCAAAAATATAAAAATGAATATAAAGAACTATATTATGGCATCATTACTCAGTATGGGAGTTGCCAATGGCGTTGCCCAGACAGACAACTTCAAATATACGGATGAGAGATTTGCGGATTTGCAGATGCTCCGCTATAAGGTACATGGATTTGAAGACCTTACTCTCAGACAAAAGATTTTTATCTATCATCTTCAAGAGGCAGCTCTTTGGGGAAGGAATATCTTGTTTGACCAGAATGGTCTCTATAATCTCAAGATAAGAGAGGTGCTTGAGACAATATACACCTCAAGCAAAGTGGATAAAAATACCGATGACTTCAAGGATATGGAGACTTACCTCAAGCGTGTTTGGTTCTCCAATGGTATTCATCATCATTATGGCTGCGAGAAGTTCGTGCCAGGATTCTCAGAGAAATGGTTCAGAGAACAGGTCAAGAATTGTAAAGTTAACATCAAGAGTGCAGAACTTGATGAAATCTGCAAGGCAATCTTTAAGGATGATTACCTCACCAAGCGTGTGAACCTTGCAGAAGGTGTTGACCTTATCAAGACTTCGGCTTGTAACTACTATCAGGGGGTAACACAAGAGGAGGCTGAGGAGTTCTACGCTATGCAGAAAGCAGAAGGCGACCCATTACATCCGGTAATGTATGGTATGAATAGCACGCTTGTCAAGAAGAATGGTAAGATATATGAGGATAAGTGGAAGATTGGAGGCAAGTATGGTAAATATATCGATAAAATCGTAGAGAACCTCAAGCTTGCCCGTCCATACGCAGAAGATGAACTACAGAAGCAGGTTATTGATAAACTCATAGAATATTACACGGGTGGTGACCTTAAAACATTCGATGAATACAGTATTCTTTGGGTTAAGAATACTGAACCACTTATTGACTTTGTTAATGGTTTCATCGAGTGTTATGGCGATCCACTTGGCCTCAAGTGCTCATGGGAGAGCATTGTTAACTTCAAAGATCTTGAAGCAACAAAAAGAACAGAAACATTGAGTGCTAATGCCCAGTGGTTCGAAGATCATAGTCCTGTTGACTCTCGTTTTAAGAAAGAGAAGGTAAAAGGTATTACTGCCAAGGTAATCAATGCTGCAATCCTTGCAGGAGATCTTTACCCATCAACAGCCATCGGCATCAACCTTCCTAACTCTGACTGGGTTCGTAAGGAACATGGCTCTAAGAGTGTAACTATCGGTAACCTCACGGATGCTTACAATAAGGCAGCCAAAGGAAATGGAATGCTCGATGAATTCGTGTATTCTTCTGTTGAAAAAGACCTGATAGAGAAGTATGGTGATGTGTGTGATGACCTCCATACTGACCTTCATGAGTGTCTTGGTCATGGAAGTGGAAAACTTCTCGATGGAGTGGATAGTGATAGCCTCAAGGCATACGGTTCAACAATTGAAGAAGCACGTGCTGACCTTTTTGCTCTCTACTACCTTCCAGATGCTAAGCTCGTGGAACTCGGACTTACTCCAAATGCTGAGGCTTATAAAGCTTCATACTACAGTCAGATGATGAATGGACTCATGACTCAGCTTGTGCGTATCAATATTGGCAACAATATTGAGGAGGCTCACATGCGTAACAGAGCACTCATTGCACGTTGGGCACTTGACCATGGAAAGAAGGATAATGTCGTTGAAATGATGAAAAAGAATGGTAAAACATTCGTTAAAATCAACGATTATGTTCGTCTTCGTGATTTGTTCGGTGAACTCCTTGCAGAAATCCAGCGCATAAAGAGTACGGGTGACTACGAGGGTGCAAAGAACCTTGTTGAAACTTACGGTGTAAAGATTGAACCAGAACTCCATAAGGAAATTCTCGATAGATACGCCAAGTTGAACATTGCTCCTTACAAGGGATTCATCAATCCTGTATATGAAGCCGTACGTAATGACAAAGGCGAAATCATCGATGTAAAGGTTACTTACACCGAAGGTTATGCAGAGCAGATGCTTCGCTATTCTAAGAATTATTCTTTTTGATTTTATCGCACCCAAGGTGCGGACGAAGAAAAAACAGATAAAAACAAATAAAAACATGTGAAAACATGTTTTTTGTAAAAGATATCGATTATGTTATATGGTGTTTTGGAAGACAATGAATTGAAGGCAAAATTGAAAAAATACGTCTTTGACATTGTCGGTTGTTGTCAAGAGGTGCATAAAGAGAAAGGACCAGAACTTACAGAAGCTGTGTATTCTGATTGCCTTGAAATAGCATTTAAGGACGCAAACATTGAATATATTAGAGAATATAGTTTTCATCCTACGTTTAGAGGTAAAACCATAAAGAGTAGGCTACAAGTAGATTTCTTTTGCAAAGGAAAAGTTTTTCTTGAATGTAAGGCAATAGAAAGACTAAGTAGTCATGAAAGAATGCAGCTTACCAACTACATGCGGAATGCAGGGATACGTATTGGTATATTGTATAATTTCGCTCCTTTATTGGATGAATGTGAAAAGTTCTATTACAACCCAGATGATA
>JAEEGL014869866.1_pt1 | contig 15754 bp, 14 predicted proteins | sample 9134231 | NCBI WGS metagenome assembly JAEEGL01 (sample SAMN16246548, study PRJNA631951) | gut metagenome | biome: gut microbiome; feature: rumen; material: fiber-attached | host: Bos | place: Iran: Karaj | collected 2018-10
CTTTAGAGACATTAATTAAAGATGGAAGAATTCATCCTACAAGAATTGAAGAATTATATGATAAAGTATGTAAGGATATGCATCAAAAGATTACTGAGTTTGGTAATGATGCTATTATAAGACTTGGACTTACTAAATTTGATCCAGAATTAGTTGAAACAATTGGTAAATTACATTTTAGAACTAGTTATGGACAAAATGCTTTAGCTCATTCAATTGAAGTAGCTGAATTATCTGGATTAATTGCTGGTGAATTGGGAGAAAATGTAAATCTTGCTAAAAGAGCAGGTCTTTTACATGATATTGGTAAAGCGATTGATCATGAGGTTGAAGGTAGCCATGTAGAAATAGGTGTAGATATTGCTAAAAAGTATAAAGAGAATGATACTGTAATTAATGCAATTGCGTCACATCATGGTGATACTAAAGCTACATCTACAATATCTGTTATAGTTGCTATTGCTGATGCATTATCAGCTAGTAGACCAGGTGCTCGTAATGACACTTTAGAAAACTATATTAAGAGACTTACTGAGTTAGAACAAATTGGTAATGACATCGATGGTGTTGATACTACTTATGCTTTACAAGCTGGTAGAGAATTAAGAGTAGTTGTTAAACCAGAAGAAGTAGATGATGCAGAAGCTCATAGAATAGCTCGTGATGTAAAAGAAAAGATCGAAGCTAATATGAAATATCCTGGAACAATTAAAATTACTGTTGTTCGTGAAACAAGAGCACAAGAAGAAGCTAAATAACTTCTTCTTTTTTTGTTATTATTTTTAATTTTAGGCGAATAATATAGTAGGAGATGATTATATAAATAACAGATTTTATTGGCTGGTTGGTAGATTTATAAATGATCATTATAATGATTGTGAAAATATACTAGATAAGTGTTCTACTTATTTTAGTTATTATTTTGGTAGTAGTAATTATAATAGGAATTATATTAGGAAAATGTATTTATTTTATAATACTTATCCTATTTATACTTCTAATTTAGATAAAATAAGTTGGAAGCAGCATTTATTATTACTTAGTATAAATAATAGAATTGAACGATATTTTTATTATAAGTTATCATTATTCTGTAAAAGTAATTATGGAGAACTTAGATATTTAATATATTTAGATATTTTTAATAAATTAAAAAGAGACAATTATTGATTGTCTCTTTTGATATCTAATATTATTGGTAATATTATTGGTCTTCTACCTGTTAGTGTATTTATGAATGGATAAAGTGCTTCTGTTATATCTGTTTTTAATGTTGCGAATGTTGTTTTGTTATCTGCTAAAGATGATTTTATGGTTTCCTCGGCTTTATCTTCTATTTTATGTATTAGTTCTTCATTTTCATTAACTAGAATAAAACCGCGAGTAGTAATATTGGGTGTAATTAATAATTCTCTTTGTTTCATATTAACATTTACTATTACTACTAATATTCCGTCTTTAGCCATTATTTGTCTATCTTTTATAACAGCGCCACCTATTTCTCCAATTCTATTACCATCTACATATATATCTTGTCCAGAATAACTTTCTGATTTAGTAATAACATGATCTTTTAAGGTAAGAGTATCACCATTCTTAAGTATGAAAGTATTCTCTTTAGGAATACCACAATTAATACCAATAGATGCTTGTTTCTTTAGCATTCTATAATCACCATGGAATGGCATTAAATACTTTGGTCTTAATAATCTAATCATTAATTTTATTTCTTCTTCATTAGCATGTCCTGAAGTATGTAGATCTTGTAATACACTATTAGTATATACTTTAACACCTTTTAAATATAATTTATTAATTGTTTTAGATATACTTAAAGCATTTCCTGGAATAGCAGAAGATGAGAATATAACTACATCATCTGGTCTTAATTTGATTTGTTTATGTGTACCATTTGATATTCTTGATAAGGCCGCTAATGGTTCACCTTGAGAACCAGTACATAATAAGCATACTTCACTTGGTTTTAAGTTATTTGCTTCTTCTGCAGATATTAATAATTCTTTATGTTCAATATATCCTGCATTTAGTGAAATATTAATATTGTTTTCCATACTTCTACCAAATATACATACTTTACGATTATGTTTAAAACATGTTTCAAATATATGCTTTACTCGATAAATGTTAGAAGCGAATGTTGCGATTATGATACGTGATGTTTTACATTTATCAAACATTTCTCCTAAAGTTTCATCAACTACTGATTCAGAATTTGAAAAACCTTCATTTAAGGCATTAGTTGAATCTCCTATTAGAAGATCTACTCCTTCTTCTCCTAAAGTAGCCATTTTATATAAATTAGCCATTGGTCCGATAGGAGTTAAATCAAATTTATAATCTCCTGTAGTACAGATACGTCCATCAGGAGTTTTAATACTAATTCCATGAGAATCTGGTATAGAGTGTGTTACTCTAAAGAATTCTACTTCTATTTCTTTAAATTTTAGTTTAGTGTCTTCGGTATAGACAAATAAATTGTCATATCTAATGTTTCTATCTTGTAGCTTTACAGCTATTAATTCTTTAGCGTGATTAGGCGCATAGATAGCAGGTATATTTACTTGTTGAAGTAAAAAAGGAATACTACCTATATGATCTTCATGACCATGTGTAATTAATAGTGCTTTAATTTTATCTTCGTTTTCTTTTAAGAAAGTAAAATCTGGTAAAACATAGTCTACACCCATTAGTTCACTTTCTGGAAAACTAACTCCGGCATCAATAATAACAATCGCGTCTTTATGCATTACACAATACATATTTTTCCCGACTTCTCCTAAACCACCTAAAACAATTATTTTTGTTTCATTGGTTTCTTTATTGTTCATAAAATCTCCTTTCTTTTATTAATAAAGAACTAACGTAAAGATTATACTATAAAATATTTTGTTTGTCTATTATTTACTGTGTGAAAATAGTGTAAATATGGTATAATAACACCAGGTGATATTATGGGTTTATTTAGCAAAATTAAAGACATGTTCAAAAAATATGATGATTCTGAAGAAACTAAAGAAGAAAATGTTGAAGAAGTAGAAGAAGTAGAAGATTCTGAAGATGAAGTTGCCGAGGAGGAGACTCAACAAGAAGAAGTAGAAGATATAGAGGAAGAGGAAGAATCTGAAGAAGAGGAAGAATCCGAAGAAGAGGAAGAATCTGAAGAAGAGGAAGAATCTGAAGAAGAGGAAGAGCCTGGAGAAGAGGAAGAATCCGAAGAAGAGGAAGAATCCGAAGAAGAGGAAGAATCTGAAGAAGAGGAGAAATCCGAAGAAGAGGAAGAATCTGAAGAAGAGGAGAAATCCGAAGAAGAGGAAGAACCTGAAGAAGAGGAAGAATCTGAAGAAGAAAAAGAGGTTAAGAAAGAGAAAAAAGGTTTATTTGGATTTGGTAAGAAAAAGACTAAAGAAGAAATCTTTGAAGAAGAGAAGAAGTCAATAAAAATATATGAAAAGGGTCTTACTAAGAGTAGAAGAGGATTTGTTAGTAAGCTTGCTAATTTAACTAATAAGTATACTAAAATAACTGATGAGTATTTTGAGGAATTAGAAGAAATACTTATTATGGCTGATATTGGTGTTAATACTGTAATGGAGTTTATTGATAGATTAAGAGATAGAGTTGATAAAGAACATATTAGTGATCCTTCAGAATTAAAAGAAATTATTGTAGATGAGTTATTTATTATATATGTTAATGATGAAGTATTAACTAATAAGATTACTTTTAATGAAAATGGTCCAACAGTAGTACTATTTATTGGTGTTAATGGAGTAGGTAAAACTACTACTATTGGTAAAATAGCATATCAATTAAAGAGAGATGGTCATAAGGTATTATTAGTTGGAGCTGATACTTTTAGAGCAGGAGCTGTTGCACAACTTGATGAATGGGCTAAAAAAGTAGATGTAGGTTTCTTTGGTAAAGAAGAAGGAGCAGATCCAGCTAGTGTTGTATATGATGGTATAGAGACTGCTAAAAAGGAAGACTATGATGTAGTTCTTGTTGATACTGCTGGGAGATTACAAAATAAAGTTAATCTAATGAAAGAATTAGAAAAGATGAATAAAGTAATAGATAGTTTAGTAGATGGTGGATGTAGTGAGACTTTACTAATTATAGACGCTACTACTGGACAAAATGGTATTAGCCAAGCAAAAGCATTTAAAGAGATTACTAATATTACAGGAATTGTATTAACAAAATTAGATGGTACTGCTAAAGGTGGAATAGTACTTGCGATTAAAGAAGAAGTAGGGGTACCAGTTAAGTATATTGGACTTGGTGAAGGAAAAGATGATTTATCAGTATTTGATATTGAGAAATATATATATGGTTTATTTAAGGATATGATGTAAATGAAAAAAGAAAAGAAAAGTCCAGTTAATAGATTTAATATATTATTTGTAGATTTGCAAATGGTATTAACGTTACTTGTAGTTGTGTTTTTTATAATAGGATTTTTTAATCAGAAGTTTTTAATTGCTACTGAAATATGTCTTGGTTTAGATTTATTCATGATGGCATATAATAATTATTTAATATATAGAAGACGTAATATGACTATAATATATATAGTTATTGGAGTGTTGGCACTACTTAGTGCATTATTAGGAGTGGTATAGATGGATGAAGTAGTTTATTATAATGAGTTATATGATTTATATGGAGAATTACTTACTGATAAACAAAGAAAATATTTTGAAGATTATTATTTTAATGATTTAAGTTATGCAGAGATGGCTGATGATTTTGATGTTAGTAGAAATGCAATATTTAAACAAGTTCATATTGTTACTGATAAATTAGTTGAATATGAGGAAAAATTACACTTATTAGATAAAAAGAAGAAGTTATTAAAGATAATAGGTAAAATAGATGATAAAGATATTAAAGATAAGTTAGAAGAATTGCTATAATACTTATCTTTTTTTCTTGTAAAAAGATTAAAAAACTTGTATAATTTTACTTAGAATAGGGAAAAAGTAAAGAGGGGAAATAATATGTTTGATAGAATTACTTATATTAGCAATACGGGATGTAATATTATCTTAAAAGAAGATAGAGATGTATCTATTAATTTGATGAATATGCATCTTATTTTTGAGGACGATACTAAAAAAGTATTAGGAGAAGTAGATGACCTTGATGGAAATATAGTTAAGGCCAGATTTTTGGGTGAAATAGTAGGAGATAAATTACTTGGTGGTACTATTAGAAAACCTTCTTTAGATGCTAAGATAAGAGTAATTGAAAAAAGTGAGATTCCACTAATTACTGGTACTGATACTACTGGATGGATGAAACTTGGAGCAAGCCCTTTCTATGATGGATTTCCTGTTTACCTAGATGTTAATAATTTCTTTAGTAATCATTTTGCTATATTTGGTAATACTGGATCTGGTAAATCTTGTGGTGTATCTAGATTATTTCAAAATATGTTCCATGATCAAAGATTAAATCCTTATAAAGCAAATATAGTTATATTTGATTCTTCAGGAGAGTATTATAATGCATTTAGTAATCTAAATAGTGTTAATAGTAATTATAATTATAGATTTATTAGTACTAATGAAACTGAAGGTATAGGAGAAAAGTTAAGATTACCAATTTATTTATTAAATAAAGATGATATGGCTTTACTATTACAATGTACTTCACATTCTCAATTACCTATAATTGAAAGAATGTTAAAGTTAGCTTTAGTATTTAGTCAAAGTGATATGGATGCTAATAACTATAAGAATCACTTAATTGCAAAGGCAATAATGACTATTTTATATACTAATGAGACTGCACCTAATAAGAGAAATGAGATATTCTCAATACTTGCTAGTTGTAGTACTCCAGAATTTAACTTAGAAGCACCTATTCAAGGTATTGGATATGTACGTAAGTTTAGAGAATGTTTCTTAATTGATAATTCTGGTAACTTTACTGAAAGCGTATTACTTACTGAATATGTTAATTCATTTATAAAAGAAGAATATGATAATTATGAACCAGCTGGTAATGCTTTTTATGATTTAGATACATTAGAGAAAGCATTGAACTTTACTTTAATTAGTGAAGGTTGGTTAAGAAATGAACAAACTTATGGTGATTCAGTTACTATTAGAGTTAGATTACATGCTTTAATAGTTGGTGAAAATGCTAAATACTTTGATGTTAAAGAATTTGTTTCATTAGAATCATACTTATCTAGTTTATTAATTGAAAATGGTAGGAAATACCAAGTAGTTAATATTAACTTAAGTGATATAGATGATGACTTTGCTAAAGTATTAACTAAAGTTTATTCAAGATTAATATTTGATTTTTCTAAAGCTTTAAAGAATCGTGGTAGTATACCGTTCCATATAGTTTTGGAAGAAGCACATAGATATATTCAATCAGATAATGATAGATTCTTATTTGGATATAATATATTTGAGAGAATTGCTAAGGAAGGACGTAAATATGGTGTAATACTTGGTATTATTACGCAAAGACCAGTTGAACTTTCTGATAATGTTATTTCTCAATGTACAAATTTCTTAATATTTAAGATTAACCATCCAGCTGATCTTGAATATATGAGAAAAATGATACCTAATATTACTGATGAAATAGTTGAAAAACAAAAATCTTTACAATCAGGTACTTGTTTAGGTTTTGGTTTAGGATTCAAAATACCATTAATTGTTAAAATGGAAATGCCTGATCCATCACCATTATCTAGTAACTGTGATGTTGTTAGAATTTGGAATGGTGGTTCTGTTCCTTCTAGTACACCTGCTAGTACACCAGTTAGTACACCTCAAAGTAGTCCAATGCCTGCACCAAGCTTTGCTACTTCTAGTGTAAAGGAAGAAAAAGAGGAACCAAAAGTACAAGAGGAAGCACCAAAATTAGAACAAGCACCAGCACAACAACAAACTACTTCAACCTTTGTAATTCCAAAAGAATTAGAGGAAAAGAAGGATATGGCTCCAGCGAATGAAGAATTGCCTAGTGTTAATTTAGGTATTCCTGAGAGTAATGATTTAACTGTACCAACATTGGTTAATGTAGTTGATGATACTAGTGGAGCGCCAGTACCTAGTTTATCACAAGATAGTGTTACTCCAGCTCTTGATCAAGCTGTTCAACCAAGTGGTAATAAATTTATGCCTAATTTAGATTTAGAGAGTTTAGATGAGGGTAGTGGAGAACCTGATTTTAGTTAATAAATAGTGCTTTTGCACTATTTTTTTGTTATAATAAGTGGTAGGTGATGCAGATGTTTGAAAGTTTAGGAGATAGACTACAGAATGTAATTCATAAGATTAAAGGTTATGGTAAGATTACTGAAGATAATATTTCAGAAATGATGAGAGAAATACGTCTTGCTTTATTAGAGGCAGATGTTAACTATAAAGTAGTAAAAGAGTTTACTAATAATGTTAAAGAAAAGGCACTTGGTGAAGAAGTAGCTTCTAGTATTAATCCAGGTGATTTATTTGTAAAAATAGTAAAAGATGAACTTACTTCTTTACTTGGTGGAGAATCAGAATCTTTAAATTTAAAAGGTAATCCAGCAACTTTAATGTTAGTTGGTTTACAAGGTTCTGGTAAAACTACTACTATTGCGAAATTAGGTTTATTTTTAAGAAAAAAGCATGCGAAAAAGCCTTTGCTTGTAGCTTGTGATGTATATAGACCAGCCGCAATTGATCAATTAAAACAACTTGGTAAACAATTAAATATTGAAGTTTACGAGGAAGGTAAGAAAAATCCAGTTGAGATAGCAGAGAACGCTATTAAATATGCTAAAGAGAATAAGTTTGATTATGTACTTATCGATACAGCAGGTAGATTACATATAGATGAAGTATTAATGGATGAATTAGATAATATTAGAAATAATATTAATCCAGATGAAATACTATTAGTAATTGATTCTATGATGGGTCAAGATGCTATTAATGTAATTACTGGTTTCAATGATAAGTTACCACTTACAGGAGTTATTCTTACAAAATTAGATGGAGATACTCGTGGTGGTGTAGCTTTATCTGTTAGACATTTAACTAATGTTCCTATTAAGTTTATTGGTACTAGTGAAAAGATGGATGGATTAGATTCTTTTGATCCAGAAAGAATGGCTGGTAGAATCTTAGGAATGGGAGATATTATTTCTTTAGTTGAGAAAGCTACTGAAGAGATAGATGAAAAAGAAGCTGAGAAGACAGCTAAGAGAATGCAACAAGGGAAGTTTGATTTAGAAGATTTTTTATCTACTATGAAGCAAATGAAAAAACTTGGTCCTTTAGAGAATTTAATTAAGTTAATTCCTGGGGCTAAGAAGATGGGACTTACTGATGTAAAGATTGATCCAAAACAAATGTCACATATAGAAGCAATTGTTTTATCTATGACACCTAAAGAGAGAAGAAATCCAGATATAATAAAAGCAAGTAGAAAAACTAGAATTGCTAAAGGATGCGGATTATCTGTTCAAGAAGTAAATAAATTACTACAACAATTTGATCAAATGAAGAAAATGATGAAACAATTTAGTAATGGTAATTTAAAACTACCTTTTTAAAAGCACTATGTGCTTTTTTATTTTGATTCAATGTTATATAATCTTTATAGAAGGATGATTTTATGATTGATATAATAATACCTTGTTATAATTCTCATAATACTATTAGAGATACTTTGGATTCTATTAAGAGTCAGGATATTGTTAAAGAAGTAAATGTATATTTAATAGATGATTGTAGTGATAAAGATTATAGTGAAGAGGTTAATGATTATAGTAAATATTTTAATATTAAACAAATTAAACTTGATAATAATAGTGGACCTGGGGTTGCTAGAAAAGTCGGTTTAAAAGAGTCTAATTCTTCATTTATAGTTTTTATTGATAGCGATGATTGTTTTTATGCAAATGATTCTTTAAAGATTTTATATGATGGTATTACAGAAGATGCTTATGATTTAGTTATTAGTAAAACATTTGAAGAGACTCCTAAGGGATTAATTGATAAAGATACTAATACTATATGGTTACATGGAAAAATATATAGAAGAAGTTTTTTAGATAAATATAATATTACTTTTAATGATAGTAGAGCTAATGAAGATAATGGTTTTAATCAATTAATATGTTTATTAAATCCTAAAATTAAATATGTATTTAAAAATACATATATATGGAAATATAATGATAAATCTATTACTAGATCAAATAATTATAATTATGATTATTCTAGTATTATAGGGTATGCTTATAATATTCATTGGGCTTTAGAAAATGCATTAAAATATGATTATAATAAAACTAAGTTTTCTGAACTTGCTTTTTCTGCTTTAGTCGCATTGTATTATTATTATCTTATTTATAATAATAAATTATCTATTGATGAATTATTGGATTATGCTAAAAAAATAGATAAGTTTTATAGTATTAATCCTATTGACGAAGATAGACAACATCAAATAATAGAGACTCAATTTAGTGGACTATATAGAATTAGTAAAAATAGAAAGTATTTATTAGATCCTGATATGACATTAAGAGAGTTTTTTAAAAAGATAGATATATCTTAATAATATTTACTGTAAATATGCAGTAAATATTATTTTATTTATATGTAAAATTATATTGTCTAATTGTGTAAAAAAGATTGTATCAAATTTATTAATGATTTAATATAATAATAGGGAGTGTGATATTATGATATATCCATCTATCGATAAATTACTTAACATAGTTGATTCTAAATATGAGTTGGTGCATATTGCTGCTAGAAGAAGTAAGCAAATTTCTAAAGAAGGATATTTACAAATGCCTGATACCGAGTACAAAAGTAAAAAGAATATAGGGCGTGCTCTTGAGGAGGTTTGTGAGGGCCTTATCGAGATAAAGAAAGAAGATGAATAATCTTCTTTTTTTATGATATACTTTAATTGGGTGATGGTTCTTGAAAATTATTAAATATCAAAAGACTACTAAAGGCAGATACAAAGTGTTTTTAGATGATGATAGATGTCTATTATTATATGAAGATGTAATATTAAAACATGAATTATTATTGAAAAAAGAATTAAGTGAAGAAGAAATAATTGAAGCAGAAAAATATAATCAAGAATGTGATGTATATTATGTAGCTTTAAACTCTATTAATAGTAGATTTAAAAGTGTGCTTGAACTTAGGCAATATTTAGAAAGAAAAGAGTATCCAAAAGATTTAATAGAATTAGCTATTAATAAATTATTAGATCAAGGATATTTAAATGATAGAAGTTTTTGCAAGAGTTATATTAATAATCAAATTATAACTACTACTAAAGGACCATATAAAATTAGAAGAGAACTTAGAGATAAGGGAATTGATGATGATATTATTGAAGATGAGATTGTTGCTTTTGATGAAAAATTAGAATTTGACAAAGTTAATAAATTAGCTAATCGTATGGTTAATTCTAATAAGACTAGAGGTGGATCTGTTCTTAGAAAGAAAATAACTACTGATCTTACTAATATGGGATATAGTACTGATATTATATATAAAGTACTTAGTGATATAGATTTTACTAATGATAAAGATATGATAAAGAAAGAATATGATAAAATATATAAAAGACTTAGTCGTAAATATAGTGATAAAGAATTAGAATATAAGATTAAAGAAGCATTATATAAAAAAGGATTGTATTATGAAGATTAAAGATTTCATTAAAAAGAATAAGTTAAGTATATGTTTTATATTGTTATTTAGTTGTTTAACTATTTTTATATTATCTTTTGCTTTTAGAGATGCTGATTATTTTTGGCATATTAAAGCTGGAGAATATATGGTTAATCATGGCTTGCTTAATCACGATGTTTTTTCTTGGAGTGTTTATGGTAAGTATTGGATGAGTCATGAATGGTTATTTGAAATTATATTGTATGGTTTCAAATGTATATTTGGAAATATTCATATACTGGTGTATGCTTTTGTTTGTATTCTATCTTTATTTTTAATAATATTTTTTAGTAATAAAAAAGAATTCTTAAAGAATCCTTTATTTGGAATTGTTTGGTGTTTTTTAGGAATAATTTTAATATATTTTGTACAAGGTAGACCACAATTACTTAGCTTTATATTATTGTGTCTTAGTATTTGGTTTTGTATAGATTTATATAGGAATAAAGATTCTAAAAAGATATACTTTATGCCACTTCTTAGTATTATTTGGGCAAATGTACATGGTGGTAGTAGTAATCTAAGTTATTTATTTTGTTTTATATTTTTAATAGTTGGATTATTTAATTTTGATATTGGTAAAGTTAAAAGTAATAGACTTAGTAAAAAACAACTATATAAATATTTAGTAATAGGTATTATATCTATACTATGTATTAGTATTAATTTACATGGATTTAAGATGATTGTTTATCCATATGAAAATATGGCAAATAGTTTAATGATTAGTACTATTAGTGAGTGGAGAGCAACTTCTTTATCGGATATTAATCATTATCATTATTTAGTATTTATAGTAGTTATATTATTTATAATGTTATTTAGTAAGAAGAAAATTAATTTTATAGATTTAGTATTATTTGGAATTAGTATTTATTTAGGATTGAAGAGTATTCGTTTTTGGGGTTATACATATATTATTATGAGTTATGTAATCTTTAATTATATTGAAAAGAGAAGAGAAGATAGTGGTACTAAAGCTATAATGCTTGTTATTTCGTGTCTCTTGGTAGTAGTTTTTATTACTAAAGTAGATAGTATTTATAAGAAAATTAATCATAGTTATTTGAATGATAAAGTTATTAGTTTAATTAAGAGTGAGAAACCAAAACGTTTATTTAATATGTATGATTTTGGTGGAGAGTTAGTAAATAACGATATAAAAGTTTTTATTGACGGAAGAGCAGATCTTTATTCTAAATATAATTATAAAGATTATATAGATATTTCTACTACTGATGTTAATTATATAGATAAATTTAATAAATATGATTTTGATTATTGTTTAGTTAGTAAAAAATATCCGATCAATGATTATTTAAAATATAATGATAATTATGAAATAATATATAATGAGAAAAGTATATTATTGTATAAAAAAAGAGCTAATTAAAGCTCTTTTTATTGTTGTGTTGTAGTATTATTGTTTTTTGCTTTTTCTATCATATCATCCATATAAGCATTATATTTACCTTTTAGTGCATCATCATTGAATGTAAGTTTATTTGTTTCTCTCCATTCTTTTAGAGCAGTGTAATATAATGATGAATCATTTGATATTTTTTCTTCTCTTATTTTTTGTTTAATTTCATCTTTAACATCTTTTAATTTAGATTTTTCTTTTTCTCCAGTTTTTAAGATTATATGATATCCATATTGAGTTTTAACTGGTTTTTTAGTATATTCTTTTACTTTTAAGTTTTTAGTTGCTTCTGAGAATTCTGGTACCATATCTTCATATGCGAAGTATCCTAAATCTCCACCTTTAGATTTAGTTGCATCATCATCAGAATATTTTTTAGCTAGAGTAGAAAATTCTTTTCCCTTTTTTAATTGTTTAATTATTTTTTTAGCTTTTTCTAGAGCTTGACTATCTGCTTCTGCTTTTTCATCGCTATCAGCATTATCGCTAACGTTTGGTGAAATTAAGATATGACTTGCTTTCATTTGAGCATGAATATTATCATTATAATATGTTTTAATTTCATCATCAGTTATTTTACTTTCTATATAATCATTTACAGCTAAGTTTCTTTTATATTCTAATCTTAAATTTTCTCTTAAGGCAGATTCAGAATCAACTCCAAAGTATAATTGTAATACTTGTTTGAAAGTGTTTTCATCATTACCATAAGTAGTTTTTAATTGTTCTATTTGTTCATCAATTTTTTTGTTTTCTTCATCATCAGTCTTATATTTCTTTTCTAATATAGGCTTATCCAATAAATTGATTAGTATAGAAATATTATCTTCTTTTATTTTTTCATAGAATTCAGTAGCAGTTATTTTATTTCCTTTTACTGATACAGCTACTTGGCTACCATTTTTAACTTCTATTTTCTTTCCACAACCAGTTGCGATTAATGAAAGAGTTCCTACTAATACTACTGCAACTAAAATTTTTGTCTTTTTCATAAATACCTCCTGCTGAATATGATAACAAAAAGAAATAAAAAAAACAACTTACTAGTTGTTTATTTTATTAAATACTTCATCTAAATCGTTTAATTTTTCTTTGTTTGATATTAATTTCACTTCATCATTTTCATATCTTGGTATTAAGTGTAAGTGAAAATGATGAATATCTTGACCTAGTTCGTTATTCTCACAAATAGTTAAACCAGAACAATTTAATTTAGTTTTTAATTCTGGGTATAATTCTTTAATTTTTGAAAAAGAATAAGCTACTAAATCATTATCTATATCTAAAATATTTTCTTGATGTTGTTTTGGTAATACTAATAGATGACCATCTGTTACTGGATCTATATTCATGATTACTTTTATTTTTTCATCTTCATAGAATGTTTTAGATGGTAATTCTCCTTTTATAATTTTACAAAAAATACAATCGTTCATATTATACCTCCTTATTTTATATAACGATATTTTATTCTATTATTAGTAATAGAATTATCGTTTTTGTTTTTTATTATATTGTCTATTATTGTAGGAAATTCCTTTTTATTTATTGTTTCTATTGTGATATTATCTATTTTTATTTTTTTATTGTTATCTTTATTAATAATAGTTAAAGAAAAATTATTTGGTGTTATTTTTAATTTATCTAAATCATTAATGTATTTAGTTATTTCTTTTTGAATTGTTTCTTTATTCCAATTAGTTATTGTAAGAGTATCTTCTATTATGTAGCATCTTACTTCTGATAAGTTCTTTTCTTTTATTAGTTTATCTTGAATCATAGTTGTGTAATTAGAAAAGGAATCAGTCATTGTTATTTTGTATTCTTTATTTGTTTTTTTCTTTATTTCTTTTTGTATTACATTACTTAGATGTTGCATGAATGGTTTAGCATCTAAATAGTCTTCTTTATAGGTATCAGTTATTTTTTTATCTTTATATTTAATATAAAAATAGTGATTATTGTTTCTTTGATCAGTTATTTTCTTTTCAAATATAGTATTTTTATAGACTGTATCTTCTAAAGTTACTTTATTTAGTATGTCTTTATAGTTTTTATCTAGATAATTACTTATTCTTTTATCTATTCTAGGAATCATTAATACTGCAGCTTTTTCTGTTAATATAATACTACCAAAGGCTACAACTATTATAAATGTGAATATTCCCATACCTATAGTTAATCTTTTTTGTTTGTTCATAAAACCACCTATAGATATTGTATAGTAAAGATTAAGAATAAGCAAATTAAAATATTTTTTTGAAAAATGGTTGTTTACTTATTTATTTTATGATAAGATTAATTATGAATTATAGTAGAATATTGGGTGGTGTTTGATATGGAAAAGCTACATGGTAATGTTCAATACAAGGATCGTAAGGATATTGAAATTGATTATTTTCAGTTAGATGGAAATACTTTTTATTATTGTATAGGAGGAGCTTTAAGTAATGGTAATTATATTGCTTCTACTGATTTAAAAGAAGCAATTGATCCAATGGAGCCTGCTTCTCATATAGGTGTAATAGATCCTGAATGTAACGTTGTTATTCCATTTGAAAATAGAAAAATTAAAACTTTGAGTGATGATATTACAGATATTCTTGTTGTTGAAAAAGCTGTACCTACTACAGAAAGTGTAATAGACGCTAATAATAAAAAGAATGATCCAAGTGTTGCGACTACTATCGTATCTACTCAATCAGTTATTAAAGATAAAATGAATACTTTGATAGGACCAGAAGGTAGATTTGCATGTAATAATCCTTTTGGAGAAGCAAGTATTTTTGATTTAAATGGTAATAATTTAGCTAATGGTAATTATTATAGTTATATAGCATTTGGTAATGGTAAAGTATATATGACTACTAATGTAGAAAATGCTGAAATTAGTGAGTATTCTGTATTACCTCCAGAAGTTCAAGCAAATGTTGGAGAAGAAGTAAAGACAGAAGAAGCTATTGATGTTAATGCTGTAGCAGAAAATAGTGAAGCTATTGCTGAAAGCATTAATACTGAAATGGAAAAAGCTGCAGAAGATATTACTGCGGATACTATAGAAAAAGAGGCTAATGCAACAGTAGATGTTACTAGTGCGATTCCACCAGTTGTTGCGGAAGATAATGCAGAGAATACAGTTGTTGAGACTGAAGGTATTGCTCCTGTTGAAGAAGCGGTTGAAACACCAGTAACTGAAGAGGCTATTACTCCATTATCTGAAGAAACTGTTGCGGAGGGAGCAACAGCTGAAGTTCCAGTTGACGAAATAAAGGAAGAGGCTCAAGTTAATGAACCAATTATGCCATCAATCGGATTACCAGAAGTGGTTGCTGAAGAGCCAACAGAAGAAGTAAAAGAAGAGGCAACTCCAGAGGCACCAATTGCAGAAGAAGCAATAATGCCACCAGAAGTTGCAGAAAGTACTGAAGAGCCAGCTGCAGAAGTACAAGAAGAAGTAGTAGCTGAGGCACCAATTGCAGAGGAAGCAATAATGCCACCAGAAGTTACAGAAAATACTGAAGAGCCAGCTGCAGAAGTACAAGAAGAAGTAGTAGCTGAGGCACCAATTGCAGAAGAAGCAATAATGCCACCA
>JAEEGL010185871.1_pt1 | contig 15753 bp, 10 predicted proteins | sample 9134231 | NCBI WGS metagenome assembly JAEEGL01 (sample SAMN16246548, study PRJNA631951) | gut metagenome | biome: gut microbiome; feature: rumen; material: fiber-attached | host: Bos | place: Iran: Karaj | collected 2018-10
GAACGACAACGTGGGGTTTGCAGCAAGGTTATAAGATCCGTGCCCCATGTGGAAGGTGGCGCCGTCGATGGCTGCCAGCTTCGCTTCTTTGGTGGAGGCATCAGCCTCTTGAGTGGAAGTGAGGGTAACGCGCTTCCACATTTCTTCCTTGCTGAAAGCGTTGGCCCAGTCCATACCGGTATGATTGCCGGCGCCGGCGACAGTGACATAATAGTTCTTGTCGGTCTCGACCTCACCGAGGGTATACATCTGATTGGTCGCGATGGGGAGCGTCTTATTGAGATAATAAACCCCGGTTTCAGTATAGCTGCCTGAGCCCGTGTAGTAGGTCATCTTTAGGCCCTTCGTATGGGTGGCGCCGGAGGCAATGGACATGTAGTATGTACCGGCACCGTTGGTGGTCATAGAGACCGTGGATGCGGGGCTGGCGGCTGCACCGGCTGTAGGAGTACCCGAGCAATTGACAGGAATCGTACCTGCAAGGGCGCTGCCGTCGACGCTGGTGACTTCCACCTTGGTAACGGCCGAACCGGTCTTGAGCTGGAACACCAGGAAGGCGTTCACGTTCTTGAACGCCATGCTATGGTCTGCCGCCACCTTGGCGACGGCGATATTGCCGGCAGCAAAAGTTCCGGCCTGCTCTGCGGAAACGGACACGTTCACCGTAGAACCGGACACGGAGGAATAGGCAACGGCAGGATAGACAGCATAGTTGGCCGTCTTGCCACTTGGAACCATACCGGCGAAAGTACCGGTCGTTGAGCCGGCACCGGCGGTCAGGGAAGCGTTGACGGCGGAACCATCGCTGAGGACGACCTTGATCTGGTCGCCTTCGCTCCAGACGGTATTGCTGCCGCTGAGGGCGGTCTTGCTGTCTTCGCAGACAGCGGTGAAGGTCATCTCTACATAACCCTCAGGGACTTCCACGTCAATACCCTCTTTTTCTTTCTCGCAGGAGAAGAGGGCGAGTGCGCAAAGGGCGCAGAGGAAAATATGATAAAACTTTTTCATAGCTGTGTCCTTTTATTCATTATCATCTCCATAACCCCAGATATCCTGGGTGTCGTAATTTTCGGTTTCCCCGTTGCTGAGACAGCAAACGCTCTGGTGAGCCAGGACGATTACTCTCAAGGAAGGAATTACATAGTCTTTCATAATGTGTGTGTTTTTATTTGTTAGTATTATTTTCCAGTTCAAACAGGGCTATGGCGTTGGATTCCATAGTGAGGGTAGCAGCAGGGGCCGGCCTGCGGTCATCGCCGAGGCTGTCGGTAACGCGAAGGCCCGTCACCTGCCAGCCGGCAGGGAGACCGAGGGTAATTTCACGGGACGTGTTGTGATTGTCGTCATCGTGATATCTTGCCACGAGCAGCCGGATATGTTTTCCGTCTGCGGAGGCGGCGGCACAGGTGTAGATGTTGCCCGTATCACAGCCGGAACGGACGACGGTGCCGTAATCGGCCAGTTCCGCCCAGTAGTAGAATGACCAGTAAGGCGGACGGGGCTCATAGTAAAATGGCGCCCAGGGACCGCACCAGGAGGTGTTGGGGCGCAGGTCGTAGTACATCAGCATATCCAGCGGCGCATCCTGGCACGCGCACATGACGGCGGCGATGAAGGCCGCTGCCTTGACGGTGGGGCGTATACGCCGGCTGTAGAAGTAAGGAGCCTCCTCCCAGCTCTTGTTGTAGTTCCATTCGTTGAGGATAGATTCGGTTTGGGCAAAGCCTTTCTCGTCCAGCATATCCCGGATGACGCGCACGTCTTCCACGATGCGCCAGGGCTTGCGGTGGTACATATGGTGGGAGAAGAAGTCCAGAGGGGCGTCCTTCTCTTTCACATAGTCCAGGAAAGCGGGGCCGTATTTGCGCGGATTGGCAAAGGCAGGACCGCCGATCTTAAGATCCGGGAAGCACTTCTTCAGGTGCTTCGCGGTAACGACATACAGTTCGTCGAACTGCTCCTGGGTGCCGCCCCAGGTGCGAGGGTCGGTCTTCCAGCGGTCATCGGGATCGTCCAGATCCGGTTCGTTCCAGATTTCCCAGTAATCGATGCCCAGCCGGTAGCCGTCCGCCCAGCCCTCGTTGTAGTGGAGGATGATATGCTCGCAGATCTTCGCCCACTTCTTGTAGTTCTTCGGCGGATAGATGCCGTACTTTTTAGTCTGGTGCTCTATGCTCTGGCCCAGACGGTAGAACACTTTGGTCCCCGCGGCCTGGATATTTTTGAGCACTACGTCGCTGTTGGTAAAGTCGTACGACTTGGGTGAATTGACATCGGCGTTCCAGTCGGGGAACACCTGGTTGATGTCAATGCAGTGCCCGCCGTATTCTTCTCCCAGCGCCGTATCGTGCGTGCGCGCATACGGAACACGGAGCGCCCGGTAGCTCTCCATTATCCGCTCCGTGGGGCCGTTGTTACCGGCGTTCATCGGTTTGACAGGCCCGCAGACGCTTTGCGGATCTACGGAGACGACGGCCTGGGCACGGAGCATCCCGCTGCCCGAGAGCAGCAGGATGCATGCCAGTATGATCATCAATCCGTTTTTGGACATTATCAATTATTTTTGATAGGCTCCGGGCCACCAGGCACCACTTCCACGGGCGTTCCCCAACTGGTCCGTATTCAATGCGCCAATCTCCTGCAGCCAGTTCTTGAAGTCGGGGCTGGCGGAGTTCAACGCAGAAGCAAAAGCGCTTGCGGTAATGCCGGAAAAGCCGCCGGCGAGCGTTCCGTTCCAGCTCCATACGAGGTTCGTACTGTCCCAGGCAAGGGCGCCGAGATCGGCGGAGGACTTGCCCTCGACATCGCCGGAACCGCTGTAACTGCTGCTGCCGCCCTTCTTCGTGAGGACATTGTAGTAGCTGTTCATACCGGAGTCGTTGGCCCACCAGGAATACTGGTCGTTCCCGGCCACCAGGATATTGTTGATCAAAGTGTAGTTCTTACCGTCCTTGATCTTGTTCAAATGAATAAGTTCCTGGTCCGCCATCGGGTCAAGGGACGCTGAGTTACGGCAGGAGCCGATGAGCGAACAGTTGCTGACGACACATTCCTCAAGTACCTTGTCCGTATCGCCGTTCACATACACCCAGCTGCCGTCATCTTCGCCGGTGCCCAGGGTATAGGTATTGTCTGCAATGCTGCAGTTGTTCATACAGAAGTACTTGGCCTTTTCGAAGTAGATGGTCGTACCGTTCTTGTAGGAAATCCAGTTTCCGCTGAAGGAGCAGGCGTTCAGGAAGATACCGCTTTCCAAGCAGTTCCAGACGGAGATGGCACCGCCGCGGGTAGCGCGGTTATCTTCAAAGCGGCAGTTGTTGAAGAAGGCATTACCGTCGGAATAGAAGGTAACGGCGCCGCCGTAGGAACTCTTGACCTCCTTGTTCAATGTGCCCGTATAGTTGTTGATAAAGCTGCAGTTATCGAAGAAACTGTTTGTACCGTCATGTCCCAGACGGACCGCGCCGGCGTGGCGGCCATAGTTTTGATTGTTATCTCCGTTGTATTCGCAGTAATTGTCCTGGAATACCGTGTTGGTCACCTTCATCCAGCCGGAACAGCCGCCGTCAACATTATGGGACTGATAGCTCAGGGCCGAGCCGCCGCCGGATTTTGTATGGTTGCCGATAAAGTTGCAGTCGGAGATGGTCACCTTCGCTTCTCCCTGGCCATAGGCAACGGATACCGCGCCGCCGAAGGACTCGTCTTCACCGTTATATTCGGTATAGTTTCGTTCGAAGGTCGTGCGCAGGATGGTCAGGTCACCTTCGCTTTCGTGCCGGATGGCACCACCGAAGCGGCCGCCCTTGGGCAGGTAATTTCCCTTGAAAAGGGCATCTTTGACAATGAGGCTATTGGTACCTGTGCTCGTCAGGATGCAACCGCCTCCCTTGGCATAATTCCCTTCAAACAGGCCGCCCTCTATCTCAACGGTGGCATCGTTGATGAGATTGATGGCGCCGCCCCAATCAGCGGTATTATCCTTTACCGTGCAGTTGACGAGCTTAGCGTGGCTCGAGAACTCTGCACGGAGGGCACCGCCCCGGCGGCCGGGAATACTGTTGCGAAGCAGGGAGCAATCGGTCATCGTCAATTCGCCGTGAATAACGGCAATCGCACCTCCGTCGGGCTTCTTCCCGTCCTCCGGAGTAACGGTATTGTCCGCAACGACACAGTTGAACATATCGACAACCGCTCCACTGCTATCCACATACACGGCGCTGCCCGGCCACGAGCCGTTATTGTATTGGAAAAGGCTGTTCTTGATAGTTGCCTCTCCCTTTGTAAGGAACGTCGCTCCGTAAGAGCCCTTGTTCTGGGTGAATTCGCAGTTGTCGAAGGAGAGCACTGTCCCTCCGTCAGCATAGATGCAACCGCCGGTGTTAAACCCGTTACCGTCTTCCCTTCTATTGGCGTTCTTGTTGAAAGTACAGCCTTCGAAGGAGGCTTCCCCTCCTTCCTGAATCAATACCGGAGAATTCCGGGATACGTAGCTGAGACCGTTCTCAAAACGGATATTCTTGAAGGAGGCCTTCGCGTTTTCGCCGACGGTGAGGAGCCGGTGCAATTCGCCGCCTGTGATGGTGGTATTGTTACCCTCGAAGCTGACGCTGACCGGAGCCTCGACGCCGGGGAAAGCGAGCAGCATGGCATCGCCAAAATCATAGGTTCCGGCGGCCAGATGGATGGTAGCGCCGTCCAGGCCGGCGGCCCAGCCGGCAAAGTGGGATTCGTCTTCAGGACTGGTCATAAAGGCCTTGAAGGCTTCCAGATCCATCGCATTGGCCTCGTTCAAGCCCATTTTGTTGCCCGCACCCTCAAGGGAGACGAAGTAATCTCCGGTAAGGCCGAATTCGCCGAAGCTGTAGATATTGGATTTCGCAAACGTAAGGGGTTTGTCCAGATAATAGGAACCCTTGAGGCCGGCCGCATCGTAGTATTTGAGAACGAGACCGGCAGCATGATTATAATCAGCAGGGACGCTGATGAAAACCTCCCCCGCCGCAAAACCGGAGGGAGAAGGGGAAGCGATTTCTACTGAAGCCGCCCAGTCCCTGACCCCGAACGCGTCAGGAGTCCCGTCGGAATAGAATCTTACGTCCAACGTCCCGGAAAGGGCTGCACCGGCGGGACTTTCCACCACGATACGGGTAATGCCGCTTTCGGGAAGGACAATCTTGAGGAAAGCGTTCAGATTAATGAAAGAGAACGTCTTGTTCACGCCCTTGGCCGCAGCGATGTGGGCGGTACCGAAGCTGCCGTCCTGCACCTTTGGAATGGAAACCAGATAAGTATCTCCATCCTTGCCCAAAAACTGGGAAGCAGGATATACTGCGTAGTAGTCCGCGCTTTCGGGCACCGCCGCCTCGAAGGTGGCATTGGGGCTGCCTTCTCCGGTCTTGAGGGTGGCTACCGCACTGTTTTCACCGTAGAAAACCATAATCTGGTCGTCCGCAGACCATACGGTATGGCCTTCTGAGAGTTCCGTCTTGGTCTGGTCCGTAGAGGCGGTGAAGGTCACCATTCCGGCGTCGCCCGCTCCGGCAGGTTTTTCCATTTCCTTCGTACAGGAAAGCGCCGCTGCGGCAGCCGTTGCCGCAAGGATGATATATGCTAACTTTTTCATACGCATTCAGGATTAGAAGATGGGCTGTTCATTGAAGTCGCCAAGTGAGCCACCCTTGTCGTCATCGCTGGGAGCCTGCTTGGTGGTTACGTCCTTGGAAGAAACCGCGCTGTCCCTGTAGGTGGCCTTCCCCGCTTCCGTGGGAACGGCATAGACCTTCACATTGTAGGTGGTTTCCGCAGTCAGGCCCTCGTACTTGACGAAGGTGCCGGTAACGAGCGTGTAAGCCGCACCGTTCAGTGAGCACATATAGCCGCCCGCACCGGTTACGGCAGGCCAGGAAACGGTGAATTCCGCAGCCTGGACATTCTCCGCCTTCAGGACAGGTGCGTCAAGCGTCACCAGATCCAGTGTCCTGACCTGGATGCTGGACCATGCGCTGGGCGCGTAGTTGTTGATATTGGCGTCGGAGGGGACGGAACGCACTTCCACCGTGTGGTTGGAAAGAGCCGCCAGAGAGTTGAAGGAAACACTGGGGTCCAACACCGTCATCTCCGCACCGCCGTCCAGTTTGTAGTTGTACTTGCCGGCATTGGGCACTGCTGGCCAGGAAACGGTGAATCCGTTGGTATGAATCGCAGAAGAGGAAAGGACGGGCGCATCCAGGGTGGTGACCCCCGCCGTAGTGGCGGATGTCTCGCCCCAGTCGCTGTCGGTGGCCACTTCAGCCATCGCCTCGGAAGGAACGGCCTTCACCTTGACGCTGTAGGTCGTGGAGTGCGTCAGACCGTCGGCAGTAAAACGGGTGTCCGTGGTGGACTGCTCGGCGGCATCGCCTACCTTATAGACATAGTAAGCCGCATTCTTGATTGCTTTCCAGGAAATGGTGAATCCGCCGGAGACCACGTCGGAAACCGTCAGGACGGGGGTGGCGAGTTTCTTCTTGCCGGCCGTGGTGAAAATGACGGGGTCGCAGTAGTCGGAATCCAGCCACTCTTTGCTCCCCTCGGGGGCAAGCGCCTTCATCTTGAGGGTGTAGGTGGTGGAGGGGGTAAGGTTCTGGATAGTGATGCTGACGCCGCTGGCGGCAAGCGGAGCACCATCGTTCACGACCACCTGGTAGGAGTCGGCGTTCTTGACCGCTTCCCACATAAAGGTGGCATTGTCTGTCCCGGCCGAAGCGAGTACGGGAGCGGGGACGGCCAGTTTGGTCGGGCCCGCGTCCGGGTTGCACGCGATGACGGCGGTAAATGCCGTCAGGGCAATCAGTGTGGCAAAACAAATGCGATTCATTATAAGTTCTTGTTTGTATGATTACTTACTATTCCAATGTTTCAGATACCAGCGTGTAGCGGCCCGCCTTGATTTCGACGTCGTCGAAATAGAGGAAGCTGATGTCCCCGGCCACGTCCGTGACCGTGAACTTGAGGCTGTCGTACTCGCCGGGAGGAAGAATGAAGTAGAAAGGCGTATCCTTGGTGGCAAGAAGTTCCGTCCCCGCGACATCCATCATAATGATGTTGGCGCCGCCGATCATCGCCACGGTACCGCTCTCAAGAGTACAGAGGAACTGGCCGGATACGGGCACTCCGGCATCCAGCATAAGGGACTGCAGTTTGACGTCCCCTTTGAGGTTCAGGCGAAGTATACCGAAGAGGGCGGTCAGTTTCAGCTTCGTCAGGTCCCGGGAAGTCCCCCACATAGGCAGGGCGCCCAGGGGATGGTCCGGCACGGCGTGGCCGACCTTGGTATCCAGCACACCGCGGAAGGTGATGCCGTCACACTTCGCGGTGGAAGGGAAGAAGGCGATGAAACGCTCCCCTTCGGGCTTCCAGCCCTCGAATGCGGCCGTCGTGTAACCGGCTCCGGAAACGAGTACGAATTCAGCAGGCTCCTCCACGGATTCAGAACGGATACCTACCTTGTCGCCCTCGCTCCAGGCGGGAAGCAGGTTGGTACCAATCTGGGCCTTGGACGGGAAGGATTGGATAGCGATGAAGGCCACATCCTTCTGGGGTGTCTTTTCCGCCTTTTCCGGCTGACAGGAGAAAAGAGGCAACAGGGCAAGTAATAATAAGAGTGTTCTTTTCATCTTGGTTCCGGCTTAAAGCGTTATGTCAATGGTCTTGGTGACGGAGTCGCTGGCGCCAAAGGCATCGGTGACCGTCAGGGTTACTTCCAGGGCGGCAGCGGGTGCATCGAAGACGATGAGCGGAGAATCGAAGGTAGAAGTAATCCCCCCGATCTTCCAGTTCCAGGTCTTGATGCCGCCTATGTTGTCGACGGACTTGTCTTCGAAGAGGACCTCCTCCCCTACTTTCGCGGAGGCGGGGCAGGAGAAATTGGCCCAGGGAATATCGTTTTCTTCCAGGACCATCACCTGACGGGAGTAGGTATCCTGCCCGGCGCCCTGCTCTGCGTAGGAGGTAAGGGTAATGGTATAGAGGCCGGGGGTGGCAAAGGTAATGCTTTCCAGTTCCAGGCCGTAGAAAACGGTCTGGCCGGTCGTTTCATTGCCGTATTCCCACTTGCAGAAGGCCAGGATGTTGTTCTTGACCTCGGAAGTGTTCTCGATGACCAGTTCTTCACCCACCTGGAGCACTTCCTTGTTGAGCTTGAATGAAGCAGTCACTTCCACAACCGGCGCCTTGCTGCAGGCCGTAACGGCTGCTGCAAGGAGGAGGGCAAAGCGTAGTACTTTTCTCATATCGGTCAGAAATTAAGGATAATGTTGATGGGATAATGGTCGGAGATGTACGGCACCCCGGCATATTTGTCGCGTACGGTGGTGAAGCGGCTCACCCCGGAGAATCCCATAAACCAGCAGTGGTCCAGTGTCTGGGACCCGGAGCCGAAGCCGTTGAAGGTCTTGTAGGAGTCGCCGATGACGGCCTGCAGGCGCGCGCTCTGGAAACCGTAGTCTTTGATATCGTTGAAGATGTTGGAGTTCTCCTCGGCATTCCAGTCGGCCGTGAGGAAGATGGGCAGGCCTTCCGTATTGATTTCCTTGACCTTGAGCAGCAGGGTTTCCATCTGGGGCGGCTGAGCGTCCGTAAGGTAGTCGAGGTGCGTGTTGAAGTGATAGAACTCCCGCCCGTCCGCCTTGAGTTTCATCTTGCCCCAGGTGCATACGCGGTAGTGGTTGGACTGGGGCAGATGGCTGTACACATCCGGCGTAGTGGTCAGGAAGAAGGTGTTGTGCGCAAGCACCTCTACGGAATCCTTCATATAGAAGATGACATCGCACTCGGGCTCATCGTTGGGGTATCCGAGGTGATCCCCTATCACTGCGTAGCGCGGATCATCGGAAAGGATCTGCTCCTTCTGGTTGGGCTGGCATTCCTGACAGCCCATCAGGATGGGACTCTTTGCCTTGAGCATCGCGGCAACAGCCTTGCGGCGGTTGGCCCAACTTAGTTCTCCGGGATCGCCCGAAGTTTCGGTCCTCCAGTTGAAGGACATCACGTTAATGGGGCGCCCGTTGTTTCCTCCAGAGGGATCCGCATACCAGCGGGAATAGTCATAGTCCCTTTTCTGGTGGCAGGAAAGGAGCATCAGCGCAGCGGCGGCAAACGCCAGAATAGCTTTTATCTTGAGTTTCATAGCCATAAGTTCCAAAAATTTTACCATCCGGGGTTCTGGGAAAGCGTATAGCCTCTGGCCGCATATTCGCGGATAACCTGGGGCGGGACGGGATACAGGTACTGCCTGTCGTCCGGCCACCAGATGCGATCCACGGCAAGCACCCACTCCAGGTCGTAGCCGCCGTCCGGATTGACGCGCGCACGCAGGCCCTGCTCCTTGGAGCTGTCCGGGATAATCTGTACGTAGATGTTCTTGTAGGCCTGGGGAACGTCCCTGAGTTCACTCGTCGTGAAGTAGCATTCCTGTTTGCCCTTGCCGCGGATATCCACGGGAACATCCAGCGCAGGGATGTGGATGCCGGTCCAGGGAAGGTCCTCGAGCAGGTGGCCTTCGGCCCAACGGTTGATATCGTCGAGGCGGAAGCCCTCGAAAAAGAGTTCGATGGCACGCTCACGGCGGATTTCCATAATGACCGGATTCGTCACGTCGGGATAGAAGACCGTCTTCATATACGGGTCAAGGCGGGTGGGCAGGACATTGAGCCCGCCGGTGATTCCGGCCCTGGAGCGGAGCTTGCCGATGGTCTTCTGCCAGTCGGCATTGGTGATTTCGCCCAGTTCAGCCTTGGCCTCAGCGTAGGTAAGGAGGACCTCGGCGTAGCGCATCAGCGGCAGGGAATTGATGCCGGTGGAGTTTTTATTGTAACTGACGTCGTCAATGACAAACTTGATAATCTGGTATCCGGTAACGGCCTCACGGCTGATAATGGCCGGAACGAGGTCCTGAGACGTGGCTCCGGTCATTTCATAATCGGGGAACTTGATGGTCTGCCGGAAACGGAGGTCGCGGCCCGTAAACTCGTCCTTGAACAGGGTGGTGCTGTAACCGGCCTTGTCGGTGAAGGGTTCGCCGTTGGTGTTCAGGTAAGTAAAGGCAAAGGCCCGGGACATACAGTTTCCGTTACCATAGTTGGAGTTGAAGTGCCGGTTGGCAGAATTGTATACACCATAGTCGGGATCCGTGCAGAGGCCCATGATGACCTCGTCCGTCTGAATCTCCGTGCCGTAAAACAGGCTGCGGTAGGCCCCCTTGGCCCCGGCATCGGTATGGATGGAGAACTTGCCGGACTTCATGATGAGGTCACAGGCGTCGATGGCCTGGCGGTAGAGCTGCACATCGGTGTAAAGTTCACTGGGAAGGTTGTGGTAACGCTTCCAAGAGGCCTCATAGAGGCAGATGCGGGCTTTGAGCAGCAGTGCCGCATATTTGGAAACCAGGGAATTGCCTACGGACTCGGTGGTCTTCAGGTGCTCGTAGCAGTAGTCCAGGTCTTTGATGAGATGGTCCACGATAACGTCGCGCGAATCGCGGTCTTTGTAGAGGGTGGCCTCGTCCGTGCTGCTCACCAGGTGCTCGAACCAGGGAACGGCGCCGTAAGTACATAATTTCTCGTAGTAGTACCAGGCGCGAAACCATTTGCCCAGGGCCAGGTAATGTTCCTTGACATCCTCGCTCACGGTACAGTCCTCGCTGAGAAGGGCATCCAGGAAGTAGTTGACCCGGCGCAGGCCGCTCCAGCTCCAGGAAGTTGTATGCTCAGGGTTGTAGGTGCCGTTCATGTAGAAATCGCTGAAGCCTCTGCTGGCGCAATAATCCGTATGGGAGTCCTCCAGATAGAAGACATCATCCAGCGAAGGAATCAGGGAATACAAAGACCAGGCGTAAGACTGGACACCGGTTTCAGAGCCGAATACGGTAGCCTTGTCCGTCGTGGAGATAAGGGGTTCTTCCAGAGAGCAAGAAACGACCGTCACTCCCGCAAGAAGCGTAGCCAGAAGATATTTTACTATGTTTTTCATTGCTTCGTCTTTTTAGAATCCAATTTGCAGCCCGAGGCTGAAGGTACTCATCGTAGGATAGTTGTACCCGTCACCATTTTGTTCACTGGTGATGTCGGAGTCGGAGCCGTAGCAGACCGTCACGACATCGAAGTCCTTCGTGTACTTGTGAAGGGGCGACCAGGTCCAAAGGTTCTCTCCGGAGAAGTAGATGGAGAGTTGGGACATCTTCAGTTTATCCAGAATCTTCTTGGGGAAGTTGTAACCGACCTGCAGGTTCTTGATACGGACGTAGGAGACATCCATCATATAGCGGTCGATACGCTTGTTCTGCCAGGAGATGCCGCAGTAGCCGGTATAGACCGGGAGCAGGGCATCCGGATTGGTAACGGGGTCCCAGCGGTTGTCCAGTTGCCACTTGTAGGCCTGGGCGTACGGGCGGCAGTACTGGCCCCAGAACGGGCCCTCCTTGGTGGGACACCAGAGACGCTTGCCCACGCCCTGGATGAAGATGGAGGCGTAGATGCCGTGCCAGCTTAAATCCAGGTTGAAGGAGTACGGGAAGCGGGGACTCGTGTTACCGATGATGGTCTGGTCACCGGGGTCGTCAATGGTATCGGAACCCGAATCGATCATATTGTTGTTGTTGAGGTCGGAGAAGATGACCTGACCGGGACGGGTGATACCGTCGTCGTGCATACGGATACGGGTCTGCTGGTAAGGGATGGGCAGTCCGGTATTGATGTCTGTCCAGTAGGTGTCAATCTGCTCCTGGTTCTGGAACAGGCCTTCTACGCGCCAGCCCCAGACATCACCGATCTCGTAACCCGCGTAGTAGTCGTTGATGGCGAAGGTGGGGTTGAAGTACCTGTCGATGAAGGCGCGGCTGTCCGCCAGGGTGAACTTGAGACCGTACTCGAAGGGGGAAGTACCCAGTTTGAAGCTGTCGTGCCAGGAGAGGGTGAGCTCCCAACCGTTGGTGTGCATGTCGGCGTAGTTACCCTTGGGAGCGTCTGCGCCGTAGGTGTCCGGAAGGGTAGGTCCGGTAGTATACATATTATAGGTACGGCGCTGATACCAGTCGAAGACGAATTCCAGACGGCCCTTGAACATACTGAGGTCCAGACCCACGTCCAGGGTCTGGGAGGTTTCCCAGGTGAGGTTGTCCGGAATCTGGCTGGGAACCGAGGTGTAGCGCATACCGCTGACACCGTCCAGCGAGCGGCACCATTCGCTCGTACCCTTACCCATCGTACTGAAATTGAATTTCTCCATAAAGGCGTAGGTGGAGACGCTACCGTTGCCCAGTTCGCCGAAGGAAGCGCGGATCTTAAGGCTGGAAATCCATTTGGGATCCACCTTCCACCAATGTTCCTTGGAAACGCGCCAGGCGGCCGAGGCCGAAGGGAAGAAGCCCCACTGGCTGTAGGTCGGGAATTTGGAGGAACCGTCGTAACGGCCGTTCACCTCGAGGAGGTAACGCTCGTCGTAGGCGTAGTTGAGACGGAACATAAAACCGGCTACACGCCAGCGGCTGGCGCTGGAGGAAATGCTCATATCGTCGCCTACGGCGAGGTTGATGTTGTCCGTGTTGTAGGTAAGCAGGTCATAGCGCTTGGACTGGACGGCTTTCCAGGACTCCATTTCGTAGTTGTAACCGGCCATCGCCTTGAAGTAGTGCTTGTCGGCGAAGGTATTTTCATACTCCGCGTAGGCGTTGGCGGCGATATAATCCGTCTGGGAGATGTATTCCTGCAGGTAATCGTCCACCTCTGGCGTACCCAGCCAGGTAATCTGGCCGGGCGCTGTGCTGTAGGGGACGCAGGTGCGCTTCTGAACTTCGTTCTTGTTGCGGTCCGAATAGGTAAAGTCGGCGTTCAGACGGAAAGTGTTATCGAAGAAGGTCGCCTTGAGGGCTGTGGTGGTCTTGTAGTTGCGCACCTTGCGGTTCTTGTAGTTCTGCCCGGTCACGAGGCCGCCCACGGCGTAGGCGCCGGCCATCGTCATCGTACCGTCCGGGTTGAAAATCGGGGAACTGACAGCGCCGGCCATGTTGATGGCGGTCCAGAAGTTACCGCTACTCTGCTTATTGGAGCCGGAGGGGATATGGTAGTACTCGTTATTGAAGGTGATGTTCTCTGAAATCTTGAGCCAGGGGCGCAGGTTGGCGCTCACTTTGGCCCGCAGGTTCAGGGTGTAGTACTTGTCCGTACTGAGGTTGAACAGGCCGTCATACTGGTAGAAACGGCCGGAAATGTAGTAATTCACGTTCTTGGAGCCGCCGCTGACCGAGATGTTATGGGTCTGGGAGGTCGTGAAATCCTTGTAGAGGAAATCATAATAGTCCGTGTTGCCGTAGTAGACGTATTCGCCGTCCGGGCCGATTTCCGTGGTGCGCTCGATGCCGGCCAGCTTGCGCTGGCGGAACTCCTCGAGCCACTGGCGAGAGAAGTTCTGGACCTTGTTGATGGAGGTCTGATACTTGCCGGAAACATTGTAGTAGGCCTCGTTGAACAGCGCAGCATAGACATAACCGTCCGTCACCACGTCAGGAATGGCGGTGGGGGTCAGGATCGAGAAATTGCCGGAGTAGTTGATCTTGGGCTTGCCCTCGCCTACCGGGTTCTTGGTGGTAATGAGCACCACGCCGTAAGGGGCACGGGAACCGTAGACCGCAGCGGAGGCGGCGTCCTTGAGAACGGAGACGCTCTCGATATCGTCCGGGTTCAGGTTCACCGGATCCCCCTCCACACCGTCGATGAGGATGAGGGCGGAGCCGCCGGCACCGATGGAGGTGGCGCCGCGGATGTTGTAGTCCGCGCTACGGCCGGGACGACCGTCGATCAGTTCGATGTTCAGGTTGGGGACGACACCCTGGAGCATCTGGGTAGCGTTCGCAATCGGGCGGCCGGAAAAGACTTCCGAACTCACCTGGTCTACGGCGCCGGTAAGGTTCTCTTTCTTGACCGTACCGTAACCCACGACGACGACTTCCTTGAGGAATTCCGCCGACTCCTTCAGGAGGATTCTCACTCCTGACATGTCGCTTTTCGCCTCGAGCGTGTAATCCTCGAAGCCCACGAAACTGGCCACAAGGGTGGAGCCTTGCGGAGCCGTGAGCGAGAATTCGCCGTTCAGGCCGGTAATGGCGCCATTCGTGGTGCCTTTGACCAGCACGGACGCCCCGATGACCGGCTGTTTGGTGCCGTCTTCGAGGAGGGTACCGCTGATGGTGACCATCTTCTGCTGTGCCTGCATCAGACTCCCCGGAAGGAGGAGCAGGAGCATCAGAACAAGCGTGCCAATGATTTTTTGCATGAAACTATACCTTTGTTAATATTTATAGTCCTTATGAGGGATGATGCAAAAATAGAAAAGAAATTGAAAATTCACAATATTTTATACAATTTTTCGCAAATTACACAAAATACACAGTTTTCTTGTTTTTATCATTTCTTTTGGCTAACTTTGGCCTTTGCAAAAACTATCGATCATGGCGAAACGCACGACTATCAAGGAAATAGCGGAACTTTCAGGGGTTTCTCCCGGGACCGTGGACAGGATTATCCACAACAGGGGGAACGTATCGAAAAGGAGCCGCGCCGCCGTAGACAAGGTGCTTGCCGCCATCGGTTTTGCAGGAGACGACTATTTTGCCACAGCCACAAATCGTTGCTCCCTGGCCATCCTCACCCCCACTTCCACCATCGGAGATTACTGGTCCGCCGTATACGACGGAATCAAGAAGGCCATCGAGGACTTCAAGCATCCCGGCATCTCGCTGGATTTTTTCCATTACAACCAGTTCGACGTCTATTCCTGCCTTTCCGCCCAGAGTACCGTCCTTGAGAGAAAGCCGGACGGGGTCATCATCGGCCCCACCTTCCTGGAAGAGGCGCAGGCGTTCTGCTCTTCCCTGGAAGAAGCCGGAATCCCCTACGTCTTTGTGGATTCCTACTTCGACAACACCAAGCCCCTGGCCATCTATTCCACGGACCAGATTTCCGGCGGGAAAGCCATGGCGCACCTGCTATGCGCCCATACGCCTCCCGGAAGCAAGATGGCCATCTTCGAGAGCCGGCGCATCGGGGCCTGGATGTCCACCAATTCCCTGGTCCGCAGGGACGGTTTCATCGAGTATATCCAAAGCGTCGGAAGGGAGAAGGATCTCCTGAATACCTGTTATACTTCTACGGTTCCCTCCGAGAACGAGAAGATCATCAAGAAACTGTTGAAAGATCACCCGGACCTCAAGGGCATCGTAGTCCTCAATTCCCGGGGAAGTTCCATCGCGGAGATCCTGGAAAGCATGGGACGCACGGACATCAACCTGTTTTCCTTCGATCTGACCGCACATAACATCGAATATCTGAAACGCGGGAGCATCTGCGCCCTTCTCTGCCAGCACCCGTTCAAGCAGGGGTATATGGCTACATCCACCCTGGTGAAATTTGTCATGCAGGGGACAGTGCCGCAGAGCGCACGCAACCTGTTGCCCATTGATATCGTCCTAAAAGAAACTATCGACTTATATCAAGAATAGAAATGAGAAACCTGAAAGGAAAAGTTGCCGTCGTAACAGGCGGGGCCAGAGACATCGGACGTGCAGTTTCCGTAAGGCTGGCTGAAGAAGGCGCCAAGGTCTGCATCAATTATTGTCATTGCGAGGCCGCAGCGCAAGAAACGCTCGAAATGGTCCGCCGCGCGGGCGGCGAGGCCATCCTTTTCAAGGCCGATGTTACCAAGGCCGCGGAAGTGGAA
>JAEEGL010490947.1_pt1 | contig 15753 bp, 13 predicted proteins | sample 9134231 | NCBI WGS metagenome assembly JAEEGL01 (sample SAMN16246548, study PRJNA631951) | gut metagenome | biome: gut microbiome; feature: rumen; material: fiber-attached | host: Bos | place: Iran: Karaj | collected 2018-10
AAACGTGATGCCAAAAAGAGCCGCCAAAAAGGGGCCTATCTGCTCTTTCAAGACATAACGGACTAAAATCATTTTTCCGGTGAATTTCTTTTTTCTAATTTGATAGCTGAAAATTAGAATTAACCAAAGAAAAAAAATGAATCTTTTTCAAAAGTCAGCCCCAATACTGTGCCTTTTTGCGCTAGCCGGTTTACTAAGCGCCTGTTCCTCGGACCGCGGGAAATTAACCCCTACGGAGTTCTGCCAGAACAAATACAATAAGGCCGAAGAGCTGTTCAAGCAACAGAAGTACGGCAGAGCGCAGGACAAGCTGGAAGAAATCTTGAGCCTCTGCAGTGGCACTGGCGTCATGGCAGAGAGCCAGTTCCTGCTAGCCGAAAGCTATTTCAACCTTGAAGAATGGATAGAAGCCCGTGGAGAGTATGGCTCTTTTATATTGAATTTTCCCGGTTTGTCCACCAAAGTCGAGATAGCCCAATTCCGCAAAGCCATCGCCTCGTTCAACATAGAATTCAAAGTGGCCCGTGACGATTACAATACCACCACCGCCATGAAGGACTTTGAACTCTACCTGTCCAACTACCCGGACACACCCCTGCGGGATTCAGTCAATTACTATCGCGGACTTTTGACAGAACGCCTGGCCGAAAAGGAATTCCAGACCGCACGCCTCTACTACCGCATGGACAAGTACCAGGCCGCCGTCATCTACCTGAAGGAATTTCTGGAAACCTACAAGGTGAGCAAGCGCCGTAAAGATGCCTTCAAGATAATTGTGGATTCGTACATAGAGCTAGACCAGTTCGAGCCCGCACGCAATTACCTCACCATGATGCGGGGTGAATTCGCAAATGATGATGACATCGAAAAAATTGTCAAGAAAAACGAGAAGAACATCGCCAGCGCCGAGAAAGATTTCGAAAAGCGCATGAAAAAAGATTCCAAGAAGAAAAAAGAAGATAAAGAAGACAAGGAAATGACAGACTAGCCCTATGGTTTCCGTTGCAAAAAAGATTCTGTGCCTTTGTCTCGTGCTTGGAGCCGCAGCCTTTGCGGACTCTGAAGGCAACACGAACATTCACGACAATTCCAGAATCGCCCTCTTTTTGCAGCCAGGCATTTCCTTTCTCAGCTTTGACCAGCGGGAATATTTCCAAGACGCCATCGATACCATCCATAACGAATTCCTAGTGCAGGCGCTAGACAAGAAGGATTCCGCCAACGTGGCCAAGCAGGATTTCCAGAAGGTCAATTTCTGCTTTCCTCTATATGCGGGCCTGCAATTCCAGCCGCGGCAAGACCATTTCGTGAGTGTCGGCGCAGGCTATATCTACGACAACGAATCTGTTGTGCTTGTGGACCAGAACAACCGAACCCACAATTACAGCTACACCATCCAGGGATTTCCGCTTTTTCTGGAGTACCGGTTCGCCATATCCTCGAACCTGATGACCCTTGCAGGCGAGAGCCTTTTCAGCATCGCCCTACGTTGGTACTGGACGCTCCCCCACACCGAAATTTATACCAGCTGGGGAAAGCTGGCCGCTGAAACGCCCTACTACGGGGCCGGATTCGGGTTCAGCATCGGGTACCTGCTTTTCAACTGGAAAAGTATGTACGTGTTCGGAGACCTGGGCTACAGTTCCATTTCCGTCAAATCCAAGAAGCAGTACGCCGACATCGTTCCCGAGGGTCCCGAAGAAAAGGCCAAGTGGAACATCGGCGGTATCCAGGTGCAGATCCGCGTCAGTTTCGGCGTATGGAACAAGCCTGAGGTCATAGAAGACAGCACCATCATAAAAGACAGCAGCGCCGTCGTGAATGGCAACACAGCCGCACCTGTTACACCTGCAAGTAGCGAAAAGCCTAAGGCAACCGCAGCCCCGAAACCAGAAGCACCCGCGACCACGGCTCCTGAAACAACCGTTGTTCCGAAGCCTGAAACAACCGTTGCCCCGAAGCCAGAGGCTCCTGCCGCCACAAAGCCGGAGTAGGCTATGCTGCACTACGCCGAGACCCACTTTAAGTTCAGGCTGCCCTGGTCCCTGCTGTACAGGCCCTGGCCCGAAATATTGACGGACGCCCCCTTCCAATTCGTGCCCGGCAAGATGCCCCAGCTCTGGATTGTGGTGCGAGACGCCCACCGGTTTAGCGTAACCATCGAGAGTCTTGAAATTTCTATCAAGCGGATTGACAGGAATGACCCTGCCGAAACTCGCCGCTTCGAGCATCTCGACCTGAAGGCAGACAAGCCCTTCCACTTTTTCCCTGTCGGAATCGGCGCTCTGGAACCGGGCCTTTACGAAATCTTGCCGAAGGTCGTCGCTAAACGCGGCGGAAAAGAAAAGTCCTTCAAGCGTTGGAATTTTCCGGGACTGAAACCTGCACCGCTGAGAATTCAGATTCTCAAGGATGACCTGCCCAAGGCGCCAGGCTTTTTAGCCGGCGAGATGCATTGCCACACCTACTACTCGGCAGACCACGTGGAATACGGCGCAAGCCCTGCCGTTATGCAGCAGGCCGCAGCGGCTATTGGGCTTGACTTCGTGAACTTTACGGACCACGCCTATGATTTCGCCTTCCAGCAAGAGGACTACACCAAAGAAGCTCCCGACGCCTCGGAAAGATTCCGGGACTTGAAGAAAGAAATTGACGCCCTCCCTGCAGAACCGCTTCTCATTGCCGGCGAAGAAATCTCCGCAGGCAACAGCAAGGGCGAAAACGTGCACATGACGACTCTCGGCCCCGAAGCATACCTGCCCGGCCTCGGCGACTGCGGGCGCTACTGGCTCAACAACAAGCCCACGCTTTCCATCGAGCGCCTCCTCGAAATGACGGAGGCCCCCTGCTTTGCCGCCCACCCCCTACAGCAAATGGGCGCCCTGGAAAAATTCATCTTCCGGCGCGGCTACTGGAAGTCAAAAGATTTACACCTAGACAAGAAACACCCCATTCGCGGCATCCAGTTCTGGAATGGTCTCCGCGACGAAGGATTCCAACTGGGAAAGGCCTGGTGGATCGAAGAACTGGGCAAAGGGAACTTCTTGCTGCCCATCGGCGGAAACGACGCCCACGGTGACCTGAACGACACCACCTTTGTGCGAACACCTCTATTTTCTCTAGGCAACAACCGCCACCACGTCTTTGGACGAGTACGGACTGTAGTCCGCGCTACCCCTTCCGCCGTCACACCCAAAGCTCTGAAACAAGCCTTCGCAGGCGACAACTGCTACATCACCGACGGGCCCGCCCTCTGGTGGGATCGCGAGGTTGATGCCGTAAAGTTCCACGCCCAGAGCACTCAGGACCTGGGCGGCGGTTTCCGCTACATACGCATCTATGGCCGCCGCATTCTTGCAGGCGGCAAGTGGGCCGCCAAAGAAGAAATTTGCCCCGAAAGCCTCGTGGCCGCAAGCCAGAACGAGACTATCGAGGTGAGCACAGCGGGTTTGGCCTACCTGCGGGCCGAATGCGAAACCGCCACCGGCCACTACGCCCTCACCTCCGCCGCCCGCTGCGACATCTAGACAAGAACCTGCGGGTAAACACTCGCCTTCGTGAAAGTGACAACGAATAAAACACAAAACGAAAGAGGCCGGTTATACCGGCCTCTTTGAATTTTTCGACGATTGTTCGATATTGCCCGCTATTCGGCGTCCTTTATGCAGCGGACGGGGAGTCTTTCCGTCTTGCTTTTTTGGGAACCATTATATTCATTTAAATTGTTTGGTATATTCCATGCATAAGCAGTATTTGCAGAACCATCGAAATCAATCGTTCGAGCGTATGATGTCCCAGTTAATGTAGAAGACCAATAATAACCATTGGTTGTGGCGTCAAATATTAAGCCAAGACCTGTTCGATTCGTAGCCATGTCGCTATTAGTAAAGCCTCCGTACGCCTTAAAAGCGACTACCCCATCAACATTTTTAACGAGTAAATTATTTCTACGAATTGTCAGAATCAACTGTCCCCACTCCTTGATTGTGGGCAAACGCCAGCCCGTGGGGCAAACCGTGTCCGCCTCAGCCCAAGTGTATTTACGCCCAAACTGGGAACAATTTGCGTCTTCTGCCACTATGTTCAACAAGCAAGCGCCAGTAGTTTCTCCCTTGTAGTGCATATTCTCGGCCATCCAGATTTGGTCACCGACCTTAATCGCAGTATAGGTGGCAGGATTTTCCGCATCATCTCGGCCATCACTCACATTGTAAGTAGGCACGGGTTCTACTATGGAGTCCAAGTACGCAAAGTAGTCGGTGAAGGTATACCCGCTGCATGCGCCATAGTTGCCTAATTGGTACAGGCCAAACTTATTCGTATAGCTACCCGCGGTGTCGCCACCGACCGCCTCGACATAAATGGCATTTATGGTACCCAGGACCGCCTTGACATTCACTTCATCGGTAACGGGTTCAAAATCGCTAATAGAAACGTTTGCGACAACGCGTTCGTCTTCTTCCGTAGCAGGGAGAACCGCCCGGACATAACCGGAGTCACTGCCCAAAAGCAGATACATGTCATGTTCCGAAGTATAGGTTACGCAGAATCCGTTACCGGCCATGACGGACCCTATTGTCGTACGGTAGAACGGAATACTGACGCCTACAAAAGGTCTGTACTTATCCGCCGTAATTTCCTGGGTTTCGGAGATAGTTACAGCGGCCGTACCTGCAAACCCCTTGTTATTTTGATAGTCCACACCTGTAATCGACCATTGATTACCACTCGCCCAAGTATCATCCCCTGTCCAACGGACAACATTCCCGCTAGCCTTGTCTGTAAATTGGTCATTGTAGTACCAGCGAAGATTGTAGGTTGTGTTGCTGAAAACATAACCAGTCTTCCCCGTAACAGGGTCCCACGTATTTTTGCTTTGGGCGGTATAACTTTTCATGTCCCTCACGTACGTGGAATCGCCGCATTCGAACAAGAACACTTCGGCAAGTTCATACTTGACAAAGCAGCGGTCCGCATCCGGTGTCATGTCACTGCCCGGCTTGCCTTTTGGGCCCGGATCGCCCGGCTTGCCGTTATCGGCATCGGCACCTTCCTTGCCAGGGTCCCCCTGTGCGCCCTTCTTGCCGTACAGCAGCACGCTCTTGGAGTCGCCACAGGCGACCTCAATCCCGGTGCCATCGGCAAGCTCCTCGGCGGAGCACCCGGTCTTGTTGGCGGAACTGGCGGCGGCGCTGCCCGCCTTGCTGATGTTCACCCAGTTCTTGTTCGTGCAGATAAACACGTCCTGGCTGGACTTCAGGGAGGCAAAATAACCCTCGTAGTCGGCGGTGCACTCGGGGAAAGCCTCCTCGTTCTCGTAGGCCTGTGTGGTCACTGGGTCGTTGTCAGTCACGCTGTCGCCGCAGGCGGCGAGCATGGCAAACGTCGAGAAGGTGGCGGTCAAGATTCCGGCTCGGAGGCCGGAATGACAAATTGCATTCATATTAAACCTTTTCATTTTTTATTCCTCCTCGACATCCTGGACGCAACGGACAGACATACCGTAAGATTTCTCATCATAGGTAAAATAATCATATCCTACTGCGGAATAGTTCAAAATAAAGTCCACAGCACTCCAGTCGTCTTCTATGTCAGATGTCCATAAGTAAGAATAAAATCCTTGATAATTAACACTCGACAAGTCGTAAGTATAGCCGGAAGCGACCTGAGAGAAACCAAGCCAGTCCATGTTGTCCTCAGAGCTTCCTCTGAGAGCAGGATATGACATTTGCGGGTAGACTCCATCATAGGAGGCGGCGTTGAGCAAGGCTTCCGCCTCTGCCTTGCTGGGCAAGTGCCAACCCTCGGGGCAGATTCCGCGGACAGGGGCTGTCGCTGTGCAAGCCTTGCCATATCCGCAGCTGTTCGAGCCGGTAGTACCGTTCAGCCTACCCGCGCTGTCCATGGCGGCAGCCCAGGTATAGAGACAGCCGTACTTCGCCAGGGTGTCGGCATCCGTGGGGCAGAGCGCCATGTCGTCACCATAGGCAGTATCCGGGTCATCGTCACCGTCATCGGACTTGAAGTTATACGGGATACGCAGGTTCTCCGCCATCCACACGCGGTCGCCGATTTTCACCGTCTTGTAGATTTCGGGGTTCATCGGGTCTATACGGCCATCAGACAGATCGGGGGTCTCGTCGCCCTTGGCTTCCAGGATTTTCTCCTTGATTTCGTCAATTGTCGGTCGGTCGCCACCGCATTTACCATACTGTCCAATTTCATAGATGGCGAAGTTGTTCTCGTAAGTGCCAGCATCCAGTCCGCCAGCAAGCACGATATACCAATAACTCGCGTTCATGAAAATTGTATCAAGGGAAACGTTCTCATTGTCGGGGATAAACTGATTCATCCAAAAATCCACCGTGGTCTCTTCGGCAGCGGCTTCGAGCTTTACGCGGGCCGTCTTTCCGCTGTCTGCCCAGGCAATGACATCCATACCTAGGTCCGAAGTGTAGGTAAGACAAAGACCGCCCCATTTTTTAGGGCTCGCAGATATTTGCAAACCAACAAAGGGTTCGGTTCCAAGCTTTTCGTTCGGTGTGGCACCCGCCTGGACCGTCATAGTCGCCGTGCCCGAAATGGCATCGTTCTTGAGCATGCCCATATATCCATAGGTCAACGTATCAGGAGTCCAATTGTCACCCTCCCAACGGACAAGCGTTCCCGAGCTCTTGCTACCCGTTCCGTCCTGCTCATAAACTGTGCGTATCTCTCCCTGATAAGAATGTCCAGTAGCAGTAGTACTATAGATTCTTGAAGAAAGGCTATATGGACGCCATGTTTCCAACGCAGACGCTCTATCTGTGGCGTTCACCACGTAAGTTGAATCGATACACTCATAGACTATCACGTCGTTAAAGAAATAGCGGGTCACGCACCACTTGGTGGAATCCAGGGTGAGGTCCTTACCGTCGGCGCCTTTTTTGCCAGGGTCACCCTCCTTGCCCTTGTCGCCGGGAGTGCCGGCAGCACCGGGGTCGCCCTGGTCACCCTTTTTGCCGTTCTTGACAACGGCAAGGGAATCCCCACCGCAAACGACCTTGTATCCGCTCTTGTCAGAAAGCTCGACCGTGGAGCAGGTGGAAAGTCCAGCAGAATCGGCCTTGCTTGCAGAAGTCCCGCTCACCACGGGCAGCCACTTCTTCTGCGTGCAGAAATACACCTCGTTCTTGGAGGGGATGGTGGCGAACATGCCTTCGTACTTGGCACAGTCGGGCAAGTCGCCCTTTTCGGCGTAGGATTCCGCCCTAACCACGCTGTCGTTGGTGACATCGTCGCCGCAGGCGGCCAGCACTGCGAACGTCGAGAGGGTGGCAGTCAAAAGACAAATCTTTTTCATATCAAACCTTTTCATTTTTTATTCCTCCTCGACATCCTGGACGCAACGGACAGGCATGGCATAGTCATCTGAACCAATACCGTAAACAACTAGTTCAGGATAAGAGAGAGAAGCATAACCACCATAATAATTAATGGTATAAGCAGCATAATCGGTGTTGTTATCGCCTTCCAGATTCGTATTTTCAGAAAGCCAGGTCATATGATACACCATATCTTCATATACATACTCGTTATGGGAATCATATCCCAAGCCTTCGATATAAAAGTAGGGAGACTCCGAGAAACCTAGCCAGGACAGCGCCGCCACCGCAAGTTGCGGATATTCCCCGTTGCTGGTGGCGATATCCAGCAGGGCCGCAGCTTCTGCACGGCTCGGCAAGTGCCAGCCGTCAGGGCAAATTCCACGGACGGGCTGTGCAGCCTCGCACAGTGTTCCCTGACTGCAATTATTGGCAACCTCCGAGCCCTTCAGATACAGGCCGGCAGAGTCCATGGCGGCAGACCAGGTGTAGAAGCATCCGTATGCCAACAGGGAATCATTTGTTGACGGGCAATAGGAGTGGTAGTAATCGTCTCCAGAAACATCCACAGTGTAGTCGATATTCCGCAAGTTTTCTGCCATCCACACACGGCCACCGATTTTCACCGTCTTGTAGGCGATATCGGAACCCGAACGATCGTCAACCAGGTCGGGGGTTGCCTCGCCCTTGGATTCAAGGATTGCCGCCTTGACAGCAGCCACATCAATCGTGGGCACGGCGCATTTCCCGTAAGAACCAAATTGATGGATGGTAAAGACATTTTCATATTCGCCGGCCTCGTAGCCGCTTTCGCCCTTTACTGCGCCCACAGCCTTGATATAGATGGCTTCAACATTGTTTACGATATCGCCCAACTCGACATTTTCGCTGTCAGGAACGAATTCAGTAGCAAGGATGTTGGCCACGGTATCGCCAGAAGCTGCCTTGAGCGTTGCACGGGCTATGCGGCCAGCAGTGTTCTGGACAAGGACTTCCATATCGTTCTCAGCGGTATAGCTAAGGCACACACCCAGCCCATTCGCCAGATTTTGCGATTCGACTCCATAACCGTAATCAAAAACCACGGCTACGCCCACCAGCGGTTCTACCTCGGCAACAGCGCTTGGTGTGGCGCCTGCACTAACAGTCAATGAGGCCGCGATGGGTTCAAAAAAGTTCGTAAGGGTATAGTTCCAGGAATTATCGTCCCCCCCCCGTTGGATGTTGCCGCTGGTTGTACTCGTGTTGGCACTTTCCAGGTAAACTCCTTTAATAACGCCTAATTGGTTTTCGTGAACATCCCAAAGCGTATCAGTCATATAGAACTTATCCCAAGTCATGAGAGAAGTAGCGATGTCGTTTCTCATATTTACCGGATAATAGCGCCCATCGCAATCGTAGATGATTGTGCCATAGCCGTAGTCCATGACATTGCAATAGGTGGAATCCAGCGAGAAATCCAAACCTGGATTGCCGGGGTCGCCGTCGCCACCCTTATTGCCCGGGTTACCGTCGTCACCGGGCTGTCCCGCTTCGCCCTGGTCACCCTTCTGGCCGTTCTTGAGCGTGGCCACGGTCTTGCCGTTGCAGATGATTTCTGCGCCGGTGCCGTCCGAAAGCTGCTTGGCGGTGCAACCCGTAGCCTTGGCCGAACTGTCAGTGGAGGTCTGGGCGCTCACCGAGATGGGCATCCAATCATAGCTGCCGGCGTCCTCGACGCAAATCAGAATCTGGCTGGTCTTGCCGCCAACGGTCGCAAACTTGCCCGCATAGGCCTTGCTACAATCGGGCAGCGAGTCCTGGGCAAAGGCTTCCGCCTTTATGATATCCGTATTGGTGGTTTCGTCGCCGCAGGCGGTCAAGAGGACCGTGAACCCGGCGGCGAGGCTCATCGCTAGGAGCCGCTTTTTCATATTGTTCTCCTTGTTTTAGACTTGGGTGCAGTCTATGATTCTATGGGCTGAAATGTAGGAAAATTTACCGAAAAACACCCGTTTCTGGCGGGAATGTCCTCAAAAACGGGATTTTTTGTACCAAAAAAGGCCAAAAATGTGCACTTTGTCACATTCAGGAATGGCGGGCGGCGTGCATTTTCTGCTTGCAGTCGTACATGGAGGCGTCGGCGCTGTGGAGCATCTCATCCATGTCCTTATAGACCTCGCCCGAATAGGCAATACCGTAGGCAAAGGAGACCTTCTGGTCTACAATGGTAATCTCGCCCACCGCCTGCTGCATACGTTCCGCACAAATTAACGCCCCCGGCTTGTCGGTGTCGGGGCAGAGCACCATGAACTCGTCACCACCCATACGGAACAGCACGTCGGATTCCCGGAGCAGGTCCTTGCAGGCCTTGACCACCGAGCGGAGCAGCAGGTCGCCGGCCTGGTGGCCGAACTTGTCGTTCACCGTCTTGAGGCCGTTCAGGTCGAAGTAGATCAGGGAGAAATGGGTACCATAGCGCTTGCTGCGGGAGAACCATTCCCGCAGGGTGTTGATGGCGTGCCTACGGTTGTAACTCTGGGTCAGGTCATCGGTAAGGGAGATATCCCGCAGGTACTTGAGGGTGCGGCAAAGTCTTATATGCACGTTGATGCGGGCGAGCAGAATCTCGGTGGGGGAATGTTTGCTCACAAAGTCCGAGGCCCCGGCATGGAACCCCTTGGTAATGCTCTCGGGGTCTTCCCTGCTGGTCAGGAATATGATGGGCAGGTCATCCAGGGCGTGGCCCTCGCGAATACGCAGGCACACCTCGTAACCGTTCAGGCTCGGCATGTTGATATCCAAGAGCACCAGGTCGAAAGACTCCCTTTCCAGAAGCCCCAGGGCCTCTTCGCCGGAGGTGGCAGAAACCACCCTGTAGCCCACCTGGGTCAAGAGTTCCCGGTTCTTTTCCAGGATTTCGGCACTGTCATCTACGATGAGAATCTTTTCTTCTATCATACACTCCCCCTATAAAAATTCCAGCGGCGGAGCCTTTTCGACCAGGCCGAGCTTTGCGGCATACCCGAAAAAGACCTCCAGGGATTTTTTCCTTTCATCTGTAAAATGATAATCTATAATTTTATAGTAATCCAGTACCGCCTTTTTGTCCAGATTCACGGGAAATCTGGAAATCCAGCGGTCTAGCGCTGCCGCAGGGTCGGCCCGGAAAGCCTCCACGCTCCTTTCCGTTTCTTGGAGGTACGTTTCCAGGGTGGGGCGAAGCGTTGGCGCAAGGGCAGACTTCTCGATAATCCAGGCTCCGAATACAAAAGGCATTCCCTGCCAGTCCTGCCACAGGGTTCCCAGGTCGTAGCTATAGGCAAAGCGGTGCCGTTCCGTTTCTTCTAGCGCCAGGTCCCCGATTAAAAGGCAGGCGTCATCGGCGGGGTCGGCGGCAAGCCCCTGAACAAAGTCGGGCCGAACCCGATAGCGCTCCTGGAGCAGAATCTTCAGCAGGGCCACCGACGTCTGGCTCTGGGAAGTAAGCCGAACGACCTTGCCGTCAAGGCTTTCGACGGGGAACCTGGAAAAGAGCTTTACGGAGCGGACCTCAAAAGAACACGAGGTACAAAAATCCGGCGACAGCACAAAGGCCCCCGGCTTCTGGGCAAAGGTGATAGAAGATGCCGGTGACAGGTGGATAGTCCCCTCCCTGAGGCCTTTACTATGAAGGCTGGGCGGACCGTCCACAAAACGCACACGGGGGAATTCCCCCTCGCGACCCAAAAAGCCATGAAAGAACGGCGCACAGACCAGAAAAGGGATTCGACCCACCAATAAATCCATGAAAAAAAATTAACTTTTGCCGGTGGTATTTTGTAGACCACAGAACAGAACCTGAAACGAATAGAAAGATAATGGCTGTATTTCACGTGAAAAAGACCTCCTTGGGCGAAGACAAGACCAGTCTCGTGTTCAAGGGCAAGATTATCGAGGGGCCCATCAGCAAGGGCATGACCATGGAAATCCCGATAACCGGCGATACCGTGATCAAGATGAAGATTTACGACGTTGTCCATTTCGAAAAGCAGAAGGATGAGGACAAGAAGGTGGGCCTGGTGGTGGACTTTTACAACCTGCCCGACGACCTGGAAGTAATCCAGGACCTGAACATCGCCGATGAAGACTTGAACATCGTAAGCGAATAGATCTTAACGCCGCCAATTCCGGCGGTTTAACCGACAGAGAAAAAGATGAAAAAAGAAAGGCTACGGGGAGTGAATTTGGGTGGCTGGTTCAGTCAGGTAGACTGTATCGAAGAAAAGGATCCCGTAGGTTTTCCGGGGCTGGTGCCCCATATCAAGACATTCCTAGGGGTAGAAGATTTCAAGCGCATCCGAGGGGCGGGGTTCAACCACGTACGCCTCCCGGTGGACTACTTCAACCTGTTCAAGGGCGATGCGCTGACCCCCGACAACGAAGTTTTTAGCCTGCTGGACAAGGCCCTGGCCGACATCCAGGCAGCCGACCTGGACGTGATCCTGGACCTGCACAAGTGCCCCGGACACGACTTTCACCTGGGCTGCTCCAAGGAACAGGCATTCTTTACAGACCCAGCCGCCCGCAAGGACGCCTGCAAGGTCTGGGCCTATATGGCCGAACGCTACTGTAACCAGTCCCGCGTGATGATGGAGCTCTTGAACGAGCCCGCCGGCAGCGACTCCAAGGTCTGGGACAAGGTGAAAGATGAACTTTTCTGGGCTATCCGCAAGCACGCTCCCAAGAACACCATCGTGGTGGGCAGCAACAAGTGGAACAGCGCCAGCGAGTTCAAGTTCCTGACCCCCATGGACGACGACAACGCCATCTACAGTTTCCATACCTACACCCCGGTGACGTTCACCCACCAGAAGGCCGCCTGGCTCCAGGACCCCTTCTTCCACATTGAACGCCCCTGGCCCGGCGACTACGCCGCACCTACAGGAGATACGGCAACCCGCCTGAACGTGGAATACGGCCTGTGGGACAAGGCACGCCTGCAAGCGAGCATCCAGAACGCTCTGGATTTCCGCGCCAAGTACGACCTGCCGGTAAGCTGCAACGAGTTCGGCGTGTACGTGCAAGTGGCCCGTCAGTACCAGCTGGCCTGGATGCGGGATTTCCTCGACATTTTGCGGGAAGCCGACGTAGGGTACAGCTACTGGAACTACAAGAATCTTGACTTTGGCCTGGTGTCCAAGGGTGAATCACTGCACAACAATCTCGCGCAGTACGACAACCCGGAGCGCCTGGACAAGGAACTGATGGAGATGCTTGCCCGCGGATGATTGCAAGTAAGAAATGTTCGGCGGCAGATGCCGCGGCAATGATAGAGAACGGCGCTATCTTGGGCGTCTCGGGATTCACCTTGGCGGGCTACCCCAAGGCGGTTCCTGCTGCCCTGGCACTGCGAGCCGAAAAGCTCCACAATGAGGGCAAGCCCTTCAAGGTGTCCCTGTTCTCGGGGGCCTCCACCGGTGACAGCTGCGATGGCGCACTCGCCCGTGCCGGTGCCATCGATCTGCGTATGCCTTACCAGAGCAATCCAAGTCTCCGCAAGTCTATCAACGACGGTTCTATTCGTTACATCGACGCCCACCTGGGAAAGATGGGCTACCTGGTGCGCACCGGCGCCGTGCCTACGCCAAACGTCGCCATCATCGAAGTCAGCGCCATTCTGCCCGATGGCCGAGTCTGCCTTTCTACCTCTGGCGGAAATTCCGTCTGCTACCTGGAACGGGCTGAAAAAATTATCCTGGAGCTGAACACCCGCCTGGGCGACAGCTACATGGGCATCCACGACATCGCCCTGCCAGAACTTCCGCCCCACGCAAAGCCACTTGCCATCTACAGCGCAGGGGACCGCGTGGGCGCAGACCTTGTAAAGATCGACCCGAACAAGGTGGTGGCCATCGTAGAGAATGACGGTTATGATGAGGTTACGCCTTTCGTAGAGCCCGACAGCGTATCCACCAACATCGCCGAACGCATTCTGGACTTTATCCGTTTCGAGGAATCCAAGGGCAGGCTCCCCAAAGGCATGGCCTACCAGAGCGGCGTGGGCAAGGTGGCAAACGCCGTACTCACCGCCATGGCAAACGATGAACGCCTGGGGCAGATCGACATCTTTACCGAAGTCATCCAGGAGGCGGTCATTCCCCTGCTTAAGAAAGGCAAACTGGGCATCGCCTCGGGAACGGCCCTCACCCTCTCCCAAGGGGCTCAGGATGAATTTATCCGTAATGCGACGGAATGGAAAAAGCATTTTGTCATCCGTCAGCAAGAGGTGAGCAACAGCCCCGACGTGATCCGCCGTATCGGCGTCATCTCTATGAACACCGCTCTTGAAGCGGATATCTTCGGGAACGTGAACAGCTCACTGGTGTGCGGATCTTCTATGATGAACGGCATCGGCGGGGCGGCAGACTTTGCCAGGAACTGCGCGTTGGGATTTTTCTTGACTCCATCGGTGGCTAAGGGTGGCGCCATTTCTAGCATCGTGCCCTACGTGAGCCATGTGGACCACACAGAACACGACACCCAGATTTTCGTGACGGAGCAGGGCCTTGCGGACTTGCGTGGGCTTGCTTCCGAAGAGCGGGCGCGGCTCATCATCAAGAACTGCGCCCACCCCGATTTCAAGGAGCCACTCACCGACTTCTTGGAATATAGCCTCAAGCACGCCAAGGGCGTGCATATGCCCCTTGCGCTGAGCAAGGCCTTCGAGATGCACAACCGCTATCTCGAAACCGGCAAAATGCTACCGTAATATCATTCTAGAGCGGACTGCGCCAACCCACTCCATGGATCCCGTTCCCCCGTGTCAAGCACGGGGCTAAAGGCCATAGTATGGCTTCGCCTTATTGTTGGGCTCCAGGATGACGTGTAGGAATCGTCATCCTCGACCGAGTAGAATGTCCTACGTCATCCTCAACCGAGTGAAACGAGGGAGGGGATCCAGGAATGCGGTTCTTACTTAATTAGTGTAAACCTATCTACGGTGCGGCCGTCAGGCAGCGTCACCGTACTCTCAAAATCGGCCTTGCGGCGGACCCAAAGAGTTCCCTTGGGGTGGTCGGGAGTCTCGTACTCGCTGCGGTACACCACCAGAGGCTCCACCGTCTCGCAGTCCAGCGCAATCTCTACTACGGTGTAAACCATAGTCTCTTTCTTGTAATGGCGATAACGCCGACCTTTCTCTGCGACAGACATAAAAAACGAATTACTTTTCCAAGAAGTTCAGCAAGGCGTCCATGCGGGCGTTCACATCTTTGCGGCCCAAGTTATAAAGCTCCACCAGCTTGGACTTGTCCTTTTCCAGGCGAGAAATGTGCATAGCCTCACTGGGCCGAAACACGAATACCTTCCCCGCTTTCTCTTTTTCGGCAATCAGATCCAAGCAAGCGTTGTAACGCTCATGCCTGTTAGCCGCCGCCTCAATGAACTTCGGGTACTTGCGGTAGAGCAGCTTGAACAGGGGAATCATGGAATTGGGCTTCTTGCGGAATCCTTCCGGTTGCGTCAACAGGATTACGATTTTCTCAAAACCCTTCTTCTCCATAATTTCGAAGGGAATGCTGTCGGCGATACCGCCGTCCAGAAGTTTCATACCGTCCACTTCTACGATGTGGCTCATCAGCGGGAGCGACGCCGAAGCGCGAATCACGTTCATGTCGTGCTCTTCACGATAGTCCATAACCCGCAGGTATTCCGCGCCACCCGTTTCCAGGTTGGAGCTGCAGGCGTAAAACTCCGTCGCCTGGCAGGCTTCGGCAAACTTTTCCATATCAAAGGGGTCTATCTCGTAGGGAATCTGTCGGTAACAGTAGTCCACTTCGAAAAACTCGCCGGTGCGAATCAGATTCCACCAGCCCATATACTTGCTGGACTTGGAATGCACCGTATCGATGCGGAAATTACGGCCAATCTGTTCCGACAAGAAACTGCACAGGTGGGTCACGCCGGCAGAGGTGCCGCAGGCACCGCCAAAGCGCAATCCCAGCTCGTTGAAGACATCTAGAATGCCCCCTGTGTAGGCACCGCGCATACCGCCGCCTTCCACAACAACTGCCACCTTCTTGTACATCATGATTTATAATTTAGCAATACTTGCAAGCCAGTTGTAATCCTTCGGATGGCTTACGAACTTTTCGGGGTGGGCAACCTGCAACTCCAGAAATTCCCCTACCGTCATCCACACGAAATCGTCTACTTCACCGGGTTGCGGCACCAGATGGGCAGCCTCCTCATCGGTAAGCGTTATTTTGTACACATCGTAGTATTCGTTGTCGAAATAGGTCCCGCCGTTCAACACGCTTTCGTGGGTGGATTCAAAAAGGTATTCCAAGTCTTCTATTTTCTTGGTGAGGCCCAGCTCCTCTCTTAACTCACGAATAGCCGCATTCTGGCTTCCGTCTCCGGCAGAGAT
>JAEEGL012671428.1_pt1 | contig 15753 bp, 4 predicted proteins | sample 9134231 | NCBI WGS metagenome assembly JAEEGL01 (sample SAMN16246548, study PRJNA631951) | gut metagenome | biome: gut microbiome; feature: rumen; material: fiber-attached | host: Bos | place: Iran: Karaj | collected 2018-10
AAAAGTCAACAATTCACGGGTTGAAAAGTCAACAATTCACGGGTTGAAAAGTCAACAATTCACGGGTTGAAAAGTCAACAATTCACGGGTCGGAAACTCAACAATTCACGGGTTGAAAACTCAACAATCCGAGGGTCGGAACTTGCATTTCCGCATCAGATATGGTATTCTATATTGCCATGAAAACGCGATACAGACATAGGATTTGCGATGAACTGCTAAAGGACGAACTTGCCGGCTCGGGCACCGTCCTCATTGAAGGCGCGAAATGGTGTGGGAAAACCACCACCGCCGAGCAAGCGGCCGCAAGTGCGATCTACATTGACGAAACCGGCAAACTCGAGGAGAACATCATCCTTTCCCGGACAAAGCCGGATCGTATTTTGGCAGGCGACTGCCCGCGCCTTATCGACGAATGGCAACTCGCCCCCACGCTATGGGATGCGATCCGCTATCGCGTTGACCACGAGGACGAACCTGGGCGCTTCATTCTCACAGGGTCGTCCGTCCCTGCCGACACGGAGGAAATCCACCATTCGGGAGCGGGTCGGTTTTCCTGGCTGAAGATGCGCCCGATGTCGCTCTGGGAGTCCGAGGAGTCGTCTGGCGAGGCGAGTCTAGAAACTCTTTTCGCCGGCGGAGACATAACGGGTGCCAAGAACGCCAACGCCGATTTGGAGGAAGTGGCCTTCTTTCTTTGTCGCGGCGGATGGCCATACGCATGCAGGTTTTCGGGCAGTGTCGCCTTGAAGAGGGCCTTCGCCTACCTTGACGCCACCGTCAAGCGCGACATTTCGCGTGTCGATGGCGTCGAGCGCGACGAAGACCGGGCAAGGCGACTCATGCGCTCCTACGCGAGGCTGCAGGCGACGCAGGCGGCGGCTACGGCGATAAAGGCTGATTTGGAGGCAAACGAGGCGCGGCCTTTCTCCGTCGACACGGTCGCATCATACGTCAACGCCCTAAAGCGGCTGTTCGTCATAGAGGATATGCCGGCATGGTGTCCAAATCTCCGAAGCAAAACGCCGGTGAGGACCGGCGATACGCGCTTCTTTGTCGATCCCTCCATCGCCACGGCATCGCTTGGGCTTGGTCCGGAAGACCTCATGAACGATCTCCGTACATACGGACTCCTCTTCGAGACGATGGCCGTGCGTGACCTGCGTGTTTACATGGACGCCCTTTCTGGTTCCGTTGCCCGCTATCTTGATGCCTCTGGCCTTGAATGCGATGCCGTCCTGCACAGGCGCAACGGAGCCTACGCGCTTGTGGAAATCAAGCTTGGCGGGAAGGAGTTGATTGAGAAGGGTGTTGCATCATTGAAGAGGCTTGCCGGAAAAATCGACACCGGGAAGACAAAGGCGCCGGCGTTTATGATGGTTCTTACGGCAACGGGGGAATACGCCTACAGAAGGGACGACGGCGTTGTCGTCTGCCCAATCGGATGCCTTAGGCCGTAGCATTCCCAGTCGTCACGTTTTGGTCATGCCCAAGCGCAATGGCCCCATGCTGGCTCGGCTAGTCGCCTCGAATTTCAATCTGGAATAATCTGGTCGGCGACGAAGAGGCTGGCAAGGCACCGAGATTGATTTCGAAGGCCCCGTTATCGTCCAGAAGCCCTGCAAGGGGAATCTCAGCCTCTTCGCCGCCGAACGTCTCGAAGGCCACCAGATACATACGCCACGCGCCATTCTCCATGAAACGGGCAAGCGCCTCACTCGGCGTCGGGTCGATCCCGTTTTCAAGCTGAACGGTCATGGCGCACGAAGGCGGATTCATCTGGAATGACACAATCCGAAGCGCGGGCTGGAGAAGCTCGTCAGGATGGTCGATGGCGCATAGTTCATTAGTCGTGAAGCCGAGTCCTGTCGCCAATTCGACAAAGGTCCCGTATTCCTCGTCATCGAGATGCACCAAGTGTTCGCGGAGTTCGTCAATGTCTTCGCCAGACCCGACCTTCCACCCGATGCTTCCGTTCCAAGGCGTGAGTTTGCCGCCGCCTTCGCCGACCCAGGCGCGCGCCGTCGCGTTTGTGTAGTCCTCGACGCTTACGTCTGGTACGCGCAGACGCCCCGTCCGCGCCACGCCGCGGAAGGCGTCTGGGCCGCGAACGGGCGGATTGGTCGCAAGACAGGTGATTTCTGTCAGACATGACGCATTCAGGAAGGCACCGGCCCCCAGCGAGGCGACGTTCGGCCCCAGCGTGGCCTTTGCGATCTTCGGCGCGGAGGCGGCAGTGTCGCCGCCGAAGGCCGCGGCCCCGATCTCTTCAAGCCCCGTTAGCGCCTCCCAGCCGAAGGAGGAGAGCAGATCGCAGTTGTAGAAGGCCCGCTCGCCGATGGCGCCAAGCATATCCGCGCCGGATGGAACGAATGCGACGGAACGCAGCCGCGAGCAGTCCTGGAAAGCGTATGCGCCTATCTCTTCGATGCCCGCCGGCAATGTCACGGACGGCAGGTTCCAGCATGACTCGAAGACGCCGAGCGTGTCGTCAGTTGTGCCAACGATCTCCAATGCCGCGAGGGCCGACAGATCGATGCTCCGCAACGCCGTGCAACCGAAGAAGGCCCCTTCGCCAAGCGTCCGCAGCGCGGGCGTTTCGCCCGTGAAGACAACCTCGGTGAGCGAGGCGCAGTTCGCGAAGGCGCACGGGGCGATTGTCTCGACCGATTCGGGAATCGTCACGGATGCGATGTCGAGGCCCTCAAAGAGGCCGGCATCGAGAATGTCCCCGTTCGTCCCGAGCGCGACGATGCGGTACGCGACGCCGTTCTCGTCGAGCACCGGGTCGGGCAGCGTGAGCGCCGCCCCCGGATCCTCTGTCGTCGAGGCGCGGACGAGCGCAAGCGAGCAATCGTTCGTGTTGATTTCGACCTCAATCGTCCAGCGGATGTCGGACGATCCGGCCGCGTAGAGTAGGAGGTTCTGGGCGGCAAGAAGCGTCCATTCGGGTTCGCCGGGTTCCTCCGGTTCGCCGAATTCGGACGTCGCCAGACTCCACGCGGAGCCGAGGTCGCCACCGATCCAGGCGGCGTAGGCCTCCTCCTCGCCCGCCGGGACGATCAGCGTCCCCGCCGCAGCGACGGAGCGGAAGACGCCGCTTCCGAGCGTCGGAGGCGTCTCAGCCGCAAGCGAGACGGAAGTGAGCAGACGGCAGCCGTAGAAGGCGTTCTCGCCGATGCTTTCGATGGTGGAGGGCAGCGAGACGGAGGCGAGGGAGGTGCAGTTCATGAACGAACGAGCGCCAATGGTGCGGACCCCCTCCATGACGACAAGCGACGTAATGGCGCGCTTGCCCTTGAAGGCGTCGTCCGCGACGCCCACGACCTTGACGCGCCGCCCGCCGACCTCGACCGTCGCGGGGATCACGAGCGCCGCCGGACAGGCCTGGCCGTCGGCGAGACCAGTAATCAAAACGCCACCATCCACCGCGACCGTTGCGAACCGCGTCTCGACCTCCTCGCGCCACTGCGCGAAAAGGTCCAGCGTGGCAGTGCCGTAGGGGAGGTCCGCGCCGCAGTTGCGGGCGACGCCGTTCGTGTCGGCCCAGCCGAGGAAAAGCCAGCCCTCGCGCTGCGGCGTCCCGAAGTCGGGCGCGTCGCACGGGTAGGCGCCGGCGGCCGGCATCCCCAGCACCACGTCGTTGCAGTTGCGGTCGAAGGTCAGGTCCACCGGAAGGTGGCCGGTCGTGTTCCACCACGACGGGTCGGTTGGGACTGTCTCGTTCCAGTCGAAGACGATTTCCGCCGCCGCGCCGATGCGGACGTTCTTCGGCGCGTCGTCGCGCACTTTGATGCGGTACGAGACGTGGCCTTCGCCGAGGTGGTTCGTGCCGTTGGGCGGAAGGAATCCGGCGTAGGCGTCGAGCGGCCAGCCGTCCTCGTCGCCGTCGGGATCGACCATGCGGATGTGCCATGAGGCAACACCGTTGCGGAGGGTGAAGGTCGTGCGGACGGAGTAGTTTGTCCCCGGCACCGCGTATTCGCTCGTGCCGGAATGGAGGCCTACTAGACCGCGGTCCGTCTCCCCCGCGAAGACGACCTCGCCGAGTTCAAGCGAATCCCAGTCGAGGTGTTCGTCCAAATCCTCAGTGACGCGCACCTGCATGGCGGAGGCTGTCGCGTTCGTGGCGTTCTCGAAGTAGATCGTGTAGTCCAGCCACTCGCCCGGCTGCACAAACCGCTCCGTGTCCGGGTCCCCCTCGCCCGCCGGGCCAACGACCTCGTTCGGGTCGATGGATTGGGGGATGGTGGGGGTGACGCGGTCAACGTAGTCATCAAAGAGCGGGATGTCGTATTCGTCGTCGGGACACGGGTTGTGATATGCGCCAAACAACTCCGACTCATGTTTGAAAAGCGGCATGTTGCGGTCATACCACTCGAGTTCGGAGCGTATTTTTCTGTGGGCGGCACCAAGTGCCGCAAAGCCTTGGTCAGAAGTGCGAAGCGCCTTCATCAGGTGCATATGGTACTTGAGTGCCGGCATGACAATTCCCGCCCAGGCTTTGAAACCTGAAACCGGTTGCCCTAGTGTCTTGAACTTCTCTGATGTCATGGCCCATGCGGCGTCGGCGGTACTCGTTGCAGCCAGAAATTCAAGAAGTTTTATGCACTTTTCAGCCGATTCGTAGAGTTCAATGACATCTTCCTCCCATTGGATTACGCGGTCGAGTTTCTCGTCGGCATCCCCAGACCAGACCTTCCAGATGTCAATCCAAACCGAGCTGTTCGCGGCAACTCTTTCCAACCGATCCGGGAACTCCCACAATTCTTGCGGCGAAGGGAGTCTATTTGGAATCATGACATTGTTCGCATATTCCTTCATGACCTCCAACACCGTCTTGCCCTGCATCGTGAGCGGAACATCTCCCTCTATCGCCGCAGTTCCGAATTCTGAAACGATTCCGGTCAGAGAATCCGTGAATCCGGTAAGCGCACCGACCTCCAGTAGCTTCGCGCGTAGTAGGGCGTCGCCGAAATTCAACGCCGAAAGACTCAGGTTTTCCCAAATGCCGTCGAAATACGACCGGTCCGTGCTTCTGTAGAGTTCGGCCATTCTGTCATGTGCGCGCCACATGATATCCACCGCCCTGTTGTCGCGTTCATATTTTGCAAGATTGTGCGAGCATGCGGGATTTGGATAAGTGACCCACCCTCGGGTTTCGTCAATCCAGCGATCAAGTTCCTCAATGTCCTTCGCCAGCTCAGAACGGAGATTCCACGGCATGGTCCAGTTGAATAAAGAAAATGAACGAGGTGTCGCAGAGGCGTTTGCGTCGAGGCGATTCGCCATTGAAGATACGTTTCTAAGCCCTCCTTCTACGGAGGACAATATGATGGCCAGTTCCCCACCGCCGCAAATCACAAGATTGGTGGCAGCCTCGTACAAGCCAGACTCAACGCCGAGGGCAGAAACCTGATATTCCCCATCGGGAAGTCCTACAATGGAAAATCCTCCATTATCATCCAGTTCGACGAATCGGAAAAGTCCGTTGCCGCCAACGACAATGACGCCACATGCACCGGAATCGGATGCGTTCTCCATGACACCGGATATCGTGCCTCCTCGCGAGAACTCACATTCGACAAGAGTTGTATCACCAGCCTTGACATCAACTGTTGCAAATGCTGAACAAGTGCCAGCGGTAGCATTAAGCATCCACAACCCGGCGGATGCGCCGCAGAAGGTCGCCGTGCGTGGGTTCTCCCATCGTGCCGCGATGGTTTGCACGCCATCAAAACTGGAGATCCCGGCCGAGATTTCTGCGTCGTTTGGAACATTGACGAAACAGACGCGAACGCAGGGAAAAACATCGACGACAACATCTGGAGAGTGGATATCTGCATCACCGTCCAATTCAACGAGAATAGCTCCGTCGATGGATGAAAGGTCGGCAACATCAAGCCAGTATGCGCCAGCGTCTATCGCCTCCGTGCAATACCATCCGTCACCATCGCTTCTTGCATGGCAGACAAGATTTGTATCGGCATCGAGAATCGCCACAATCGCATCGGGAACCCCGGCTCCATTCTGATCGACCACTCTTCCGTAGATTGTGCTGGTCGGCTCGCCACGCTTCACGGCGGCGGCGAGATCTTGGACAAGCTCGTAGTCCGTGGCATCCTGGCCTCGCAACCCGATGCGAGTTGCGGCGGCGGCGAGGTCGGCGAACATTTCGGCGGCGTTTGTCCAGGGAGCTTCAAACCAAGTCTGCTCCTCGGAGGTGTAGAGATAGACCGAGCCGCTTCCGTCAGAGCGATAGCGGAAGGAAATCGTCCGCTCCTCGCCGGGACGGAGGACGCCGGCAACTGAGGAGTCGCCCGCGCCAATGAACTGGATCGCGGAAAATCCACCGCGCCCGTTCATGTATTCAAGTGATCCGCCGCCATCGCATGCGATTTGCAACACAGGCGCCGCAATGTCCGAGTTTCCGTCGTTGCCGTAGAGGATGCGGCAGGTGGCGCGGCTACCACGCCGGATTGCAGTCGGCACATCGAGTCGCGCCCAGAGGTGCCCCGTTCCCGCCTCGCCTGTCACGGCGAGGGCGGAGGGGAGTGTGGCGGAGGCCGCATCGGTCTCAACCCGCGCGGCGAAGCGGCCGCCCGCCGCCGCCAGAGCGGCGCAATCGACGGTCGCCCAGAGGGCTTCGGCGCTTTCGCGCACGAGCGAGAGGGGCGCGACCTCCGCGCCGGAGGGCGCGACGAACGCAAGCGCGGCATCCTCGCCGAAGCCCGCGCCGGAGACGCGAAGCGTCACGCGCCCGCTGCGCGGAACGGTCGCGGGCGAGACGGACGAAACGGCAAGCGAACCGTCTTCGAAGACAACGTCGTACTGCCCAGCCTCACCACCGCCTTCAAGAGCGACATAAAGCGTTTCCGTCCCCGCCGGAACGGCGAAGACAACTTCGCCGAACTCGTCCACGACGGTCTTGTTGGTTGGCGGGGCGGATCCTCCGGGCGAGCCGCCCGCCTGCCAACTCACGACGGCCCCGGCCGGTGCCCGGACGCGCACGAGCGTTGCCGGAGCATCCGCTCCGAGTTCGAATTTCCGCACAACGGTGCCGCCCGCGAGAATTGTCCCGAAGGCGCCGTCATCGACCGAAGCGGCGTCAACGGCAATGGATAGCGCCGCGTCGGCGATGAGCGCGTTGTTGTCCGTGCGGGTGCCTTCCGGCACGTCGCGGCGGCTGTTGACCTGGAGCCTAATCGCGTAGGTCCCCTCCGAAAGCACCGGCACCGTGAAGTAGCCCGTTCCCGTCGTCTCGCCGCCGGCGGCAATGCGGTTCGACTGCACCTTCTCGCCCAGGACCGTGACGCGGCCCGAGGCGGAGACAAGCGCGAGTTCGTCCCACCACTCGGTCTCCACCGCCTCGCCGCCTTCGTTGGCGGTCGTCCAGTGGAGGAAGAGCGTCTGACCCGGCTTGGCCGAGGCGGCGGCGCACGTCACCGAAACGGGCACGAGGTCGATGTCGCTCGCCGCGTTGCGCGGGACGCACTCCGCGACACCGATGTCGGGAAGGGCGCCCGCGCCTGATTCCGCCGTCGTCCACGTGTATCGTTTCTGCCCATAGAGGTCGAGCGACGGGGCGGCCGAAGCGTCGGCCGCGTCGATGCACACGCTTCCCTCCCGAATGTGGAAATCGCCATTGTCGGGGTCGCGGAACTTCGGGTCGCCCCAGACGTTGCCGTCCTGGCCGCAAACGGTCAGCGCGTCCTGCGTCCCCTCCGCCGTCAGGACACTGCCGCTCTCGTTCCAGAAGACGCAGTTGCGGTAGGTGCTTCTGGGGAAGCCGAAGGCCTCCCAGGTTTCGTCGATGCCGGAGAAGACGCAGTTCACGAAGGTCTGGCTTCCGCCCTGCGTGAGGCGTCCGCAGTCGTAGATTACGCAGTTCACGATCGGGTCGCGCGCCCAGTGGCGGAACGCCTGGAGGCAGTCGCGGATCACGACGTTCGTCATGAAGAAGCTACCCGACTCCACGCCGACGGCGTCGTAGAGGCCGTGCGCGATCTCGCCGCCGTCAAAGACGACAGTGCCGCCGTTCTGGTTGATGGCGCCCGTCGTCTGGTTGCGGCTTGAATAGAGGATCTTCGAGTGGTGGAACTCCCCGCGCCCGCCAGCGACTTTGATCGTCGCCCAGTCGCCCGGTTGCGGCAAGGTCGCATCGCCGTCGCCGTTGGTGTCGCCGCCGTATTCGTCGTCGCGCATGGAGGTGAAGATGACCGGCGCGGCGCGGGTGCCGTTTGCGAGGAGGGTGCCGCCGGAGTTGACGGTCATCTGGACGCCCTGGTCGAACTTGAGAATCGTCCCCGCCGGAATCGTGAGCGTGGCGCCGCTCGCGATGGTGACGTTGCCGCTCACGCGGTAGGTGCTGCCGCGCGTGAGCTTACGAGACGAGGAGATCGTGCCGGAGAGGGGCGCCTGCGTCTTGTAGCGCAGCTCGCTCTCCTCGCCGATGGTGAGGGCGCCGGTGAAGGTGTAGGCGTCCATCACGGGGGCGAGCGTCGCGCCGTCGTTCAGGGTGTCGCCGCCCACGGTGTCGTCGTTGATGTGCGTGAAGACGACGCCGTTGGCGAAGAGCGCCCCGCCGCCCTCCTCGATGACGATGCCGGTTCCGGTAAGGAACTTCACGATGGCCCCCGGCTCAAGGAGAATCGTGTAGAGCGCCGGAGCGCGGACGGTCTCGTAGACCACGTGGACGACGCCCGCGCGCCAGGTCTCGTTGCACATGAGCGTCCCGCCATGCAGTTCCACGCCGTCCCACGACGGCACGGCGAAGATTTTCTCGTAGCTGGCGATCCTCCGTCCGCTCACCGCGTCGAGGATGTCGTGGCGCAGGACGTAGCTGCCCACGTCCCAGTCGGCCGCGCGCCACGTGTAGGTCGCCGGCTCGCCGCCGGGGACTTCCGCGAGCACACCGCCGCCGTTGTCGCTCGACCACGAGAGACGCACGATGGTGTCATTCGGATCTGCCATGTTCTGCCACGTTCCGCTCAGGCGGATTGGCTCCTCGTAATGCCGGAAGATCGGCTCCTTCCAAATTGGTTCATCGATGGCGAAGGGAACGCACCCCTCCCCCTCCGGGAAGAATGCAACCGCCCTGCCGTCGAGCGCCCCTTCGTCGTATTCGCGAATCTCGACTGTCGCCTTGGCTCCCGCTCCGTTCATGCCGCGCACGGTCTTGAGGCGCACCGTGAAGGAGCGGCGCTCGTCGGTCTCGGTCTTTGTGTTGAGCGGTATGGCGATCCACTTCGTCCCGTCGCCGCTCTTGCTCCACGTCAGACGCCCTGAGGCGAGCGTGTAGTCGCGGCCGAGTGTCGCGGTTCCGGGCACTGCCTCCCAGTCGGCGGTGAACGACTGGTTGCGCGTATTGCCGCCCACCGACACGGCGACGTATGCCACGCCCGCCTTGCGGCTGACCTCCGCGCCGTGAATGGAAAGCGCCCCGACATTCGAGATGTTGTGCGAGACGCCCCGCACCTGGTACCAGCCGTTGTCCTGGAAGGTGGCTGAAGACGATTGCAATCGAATGCCCTCGATGGCAGTCGATTGCCCGGCAAATGCGCCGCCGGGAACCAGCGCGCCTGCGGTGTCGTCGTCCCAACGCGTGAAGATCACGTCCGAGCCGTCGGCGCCATTCACGACGAGCTTGCCGCCGTCCTGAACGAGGATGCCCGCCTCGGGGCAGAACTTCACGACCGCGCCCGCCGTCACGGTGAGCGTGACGCCGCTCGGCACCACGACCGTGTGCCGCACGAGGTGCGTCTTCGTGGCGTCCCAGGTCGCATTCGAAAGCAATCGACCGCCCTCGATAGCTATCGACGGCGAATTGAGCGCCAGCACCTCGGCGACTGCGGGCGAGCCGCCCGCGCTCCCGGAAATCTCGTGCCAGCCGTCGGCGAGCGCCGTGGTGTCCCACGGCGCAAATGCGGAACCGTCCGGCTCGCCGCGCATCTCGACGCCGTGGACGATGCGTCCGCCAATCGTTTCGCGCGTGTCGAATCGCACGGGTGCACTCTGCGCCTCGCCTGACGCGAACGAGATTGTGTCCAGTTCGCGGATTGTCACGGTGCATTCACCCGTGCCGTATCGGTTGCAGCCGCGATTGACCGCAATGCGCAGTTTGAAACTTGTCGTCTCGCCGACGATATGATCCGTCACGATAGGGAGCTGCAGCGTCTTCGTCCCCTGCGAGGTGCCGGTCCATTCGATTGAGCCCGAGGCGAGGGTGTAGTCCGCACCGAAGGTTGCTGTTCCGTCCACGGCCTCCCAGTCGATGGAGAAGGACTGGTTGCGCGTTCCGCTCGCGATGGATACCGGAACGTAGGCCATGCCGCCATCGCGGAAGGCCACGGTGTCGTTGAGCCGAACATAGGGATAGGCGCCATAGTTGAACCCGCGCGTCTGCAGCCAGCTGTTGTCGGTGAAGGTGGCGGCACTCGATTGCAGTCGAATGCCGTCGAAGGCAATCGCTTGCCCTGCGTAGGCGCCGCAGTCGATCACGGCTCCGGCGGTGTCGTCGTTCACCACCGTGAGGATGGCGTCGTGGCCCCTTGAACCGGCTACTGATAGCGTTCCGCCGTCCTCGACCTTGATGAAGGTTCCCGGCAGGAACTTGACCACGGCATCCGGCCCGATGGTGAGCGTCCGGCCCGATGGTACCACCACCGTGTGCCGCACGAGATGCGTGGCGCTGGAGGTCCAGGTCGTGTTCGATTGCAATCGGCCGCCCTCGACGGCAATCGACGGCGAATTGAGCGCCAGCACATCGGCGGTGGAGCCATTGGTCGCCGCGATTTCATGCCAGCCGTCGGCGAGCGCCGTGGTGTCCCACGGCGCGGCGGCGGAGCCGTCCGGCTCGCCGCGCGTCTCGACGCCGGTCGCAATTGCGCCGGCGAGTCCTTCGCGCCCGTCAAAGCGAATCGCGGCGCTGCCCGCCCATGCGGAGCAGTCCAGCTCGGGGAAGTCGAACTCGCGGACGACGACCTCGGCCTCTCCGACTGCGACATTGCAGGCGTAGTGGGCCGTCAGCTTCACGCGGAAGGTTGTGTTGCTCCCGCGCAGGTTCGCAGTGTCAAGCGGTATTTCGATCTGCTTCGTGCCGTCCGAGGACTTCGACCACGAAAGCGTCCCGGAGGCGAGCAGGTAGTCCTCGCCGAAGAGAGCCGAGCCATCAACGGCCTCCCAGTCGACGCGGAAGGCCGTGTCGCGCGCTGTGCCAGAGATCGTGACGGGGATGCGGGCGATGCCGTCGGAGCGCTTTGCCGAGGCATCCTGGATGGAAACTGTTGGGAAAAACGATGAAGAGAAAATGAAGCGCACGTGCGTGTTGTCGGAGAAGGTCGCGGCGCTCGATTGCAGTCGAATGCCTTCGATTGCTGTCGATTGCCCGGCGTAGTTGCCGCAGTCGATCACGGCGCCGAAGTCGGCGTCGGCGACATCCGTCACGATTACCTCGGCACCAGCCGCACCGGCGAGGGAGAGCATGCCGCCGTCCTCGACCTTTATGCCGGCGCCGGGGCAGAGCTTCACGACTGCGCCTTCCGTGACGGTGAGCGTGACGCCACTTGGCACTACGACCCAGTGCCGCACAAGGTGCGTGGCATTGGAGGCCCAGCTCATGTTCGAGAGCAATCGACCGCCCTCGATGGCTATCGACGGCGAATTGAGCGCCAGCACGTTGGTGACTGCGGGCGAGCCGCCCGCGTCCCCAGACGCAATTTCATGCCAGCCGTCGGCGAGCGCCGTGGTGTTCCACGGCGCGACGGCGGCGCCGTCCGGCTCGCCGCGCGTCTCGACACCATGCACGATGCGCCCGCCGAGGGTGTCGCGCGTGTCGAAGCGGACGGCAGCGCTCGCGGCCCACGGCGAGGCCGCAATTTCTGCGCGGGCAGCGCCCGCGCAGAGCAGGGCGAGAGCAATCGAGAGCCATCGAAAGCTATCGACTGCTTTCGACCGACAGCTCTCGACTGCCTTCGATTGCTTTCGACTGCTCTCGATCATCCCCGCTCCCCCGCGATGTTCCGCGTGCCCTTGCAGGTCGGGTAGTTGGTGCAACCCCAGAAGTCGTCCTTTGCGCCGTGCCTCACGCGCATCGTGCCGCCGCAAATGGGGCAAGGCGGAGCGTCCTCGTCCACGGCGGTGCGCTGGCTGCGCTTCTCCTCCACGCGCGCCGCCGTCATGCGCTCTGAGAAGCCACCCTCCTTCACGAACTCCTCGCCGTGCTGGTGCAGCAGCTTGTCGAGCATGTGGAGGGCGCGTCCGATGAGAATCAGCATCGCGTTGGCGAAGACGATGCTGTCGGAAGCTGTCGATGGCTCTCGATGGCTCTCGATAGCGGTCGATCGATTGCTATCGACAGCATTCGATTGCCCTCGATTGCCACCGAACCACGGCGCGAACTTCGCGCGCTGGGCGATGATGTGCGTGGCGAGGTCGTAGTTGACATCCTCGCCGTAGTTCGCCGCGTCGAAGCGCACCGCATAGACGGCCTGGGCCTCTGCCGAGCGCTGCGGCCACTGCGGCAGGTTTTTGTCGAGGAGCCAGGTGAGGTAGTCGTCGCGCAGCTCGCAGAGCGATGCCTTGGCGGTGTCGATCAGTTTCAGCGCCGTCTGCATCGAGGTCGCCTGTCGCTCGCTCCCCTCGGTGAGGTTCTTCACGCCCGACCGCGCCGCCTGCGTCATCTGGTCGAACTGGCGGCCGCACGGGTCGTTGCGCAGCGAAAGGAACCGGCGGCAGAACACCAGCGTCTCCAGCTGGATGATGTTCATGAGGACATAGACATCCAGCCGCTTGTAGCCCGTGGAGTTCTTGAAGAGATTGCTCATGGTTGTTCCTTTCGATTGCTGTCGAGGGCGATCGATTGCCGTCGATTGCTGTCGGTCGAAAGCTGTCGATAGCGCGCGATAGCGGTCGAGGTTGCTTCCGATTGCGGTCGATTGCACTCGACAGCTATCGACTGCCTAGTCTGCGGGATGGCAGGCGACACGGAAGCCTAAGTACTCGCTGGTAACATAGTTGTTAACTCCAGTTTTGTAGTTCGGGCCAATGGATAGGCGGGCTGCCGACCGGCAGTACTGAGTATCACCCCAATTGCCGTTGTGGCCATTGTAACCGCCGCCGCGCAAGACCCTGTTGCTCGATTGTCCTGACATCGGTCCTTTTGGATCGGTCACGGCCGAGGAACCAAGGTTGTTCTGCATCCAGTCAAGGCACCATTCGATGACATTGCCATGCATGTCGTAAAGGCCCCAGGCATTCTCGCGGAACCTACCACACCATGTAGGCTTGCTATTGGAGCGATGGTTGTACCAGGCCACCTCATCGAGGTTGCCGCAGCGGTTGTAACCCGTCGTCGTCAGATTCTTGCCGTTGTTGAGTGCCGTACTTGTCCCCGCGCGGCAAGCGTACTCCCATTGCGCCTCGGTAGGGAGGTCAAACATCATGTTCGCCTTCGAGCGGAGGCGCCCCATAAAGGAGTTGGCATCCACCTGGTTGTGCGCCGGCCATGCCGCGCCATTCACCGTGCCGCGAATCTCGTCGTAGGAGACGCCCTGCGCAGGATGCGTGTTTCCCTTGGTCGTGTAGCTTCCAGCGGATGTCGGCTTCTCCGTCCCCATCACGCTGAACCACTGCTTCTGCGTCAGCTCGAACACGCCGATGTAGAACGGCTTGGTAAGCGTGACATGGTGGAGCGTTTCCTTGTAGCTCGAATTCGGCTCTCTTCCCAACTCATCGCTTGGACTCCCCATCATAAACGTTCCCGGCGGAATCAGCCGCAGTACGAGTTTGTCGCCCTTGTATTCGTCCGTCCAACCGCCTTCCGGCACATGGTTCAGGTATGTCACGGGATAGCTGATGGCATCGACTCCGCCGCTGAGATCGACGACCATGTACGGCGCACCGCCAACGAGGGCGCACATCTTGACGGTGAAGGCCGTCGAGGCGAAGCCGGGATAGTCGGCGGTGACATTCCACGTGAGGCGGCGACGGCCCGGCTTGACAGGCCCGTCTGCGCCATCACCCGTAAGCACGCGCGGGGCCATTGAGACGTTCATGTCGCCGTCGTAGCCCGTCGCATAGACCCAGACGTCGGCGTCGGGGTCGTCGCAGACGACCTCGTAGTCGATATCGACCATCCCGTTCCAGGGATAGCGCTGGGCGCAGACGATGTTCGTGACGGAAACCTCCGTCGCGAACGCGGAGACGGCGAGGAGCATGGCCGTTGCAACGGCCGAATTGTGATTGTCCATGGTTTACGACCCCGTGTTTTCCGGTTCCGAGAATTATCAAAACCCCTTTGCCGCCGCCCGTAAGGCGCGTCGCGCCTTTGGCCATCCTCTCGGCGTTTTGTAGGGTTGTTCTCGTATCGAAACCGATCCGATGCCAGTTTCGACACATTCATTCTGCCAAAACCGAACGGGATTGTCAACCGTTTTCCGCGATTAAATTTTCTCGGCAAAAACGGGATGGCGTCGCGCTTACGCGCTGTGCCACTCTTGGAGCGAGTGTGGCTCGCCGATGCCGTGCGAGACGGCCTCCAGCCCCTTGACGGCTTCGGCGAAGCCCGCGAGGGTCGTGGTGACAGGCACGCCGGCCGCAACGGCGGCCGTGCGGATCTTCAGACTGTCGTGGGCCGACATCTCGCCGTCTTCGCGCGTGTTCACGATCCACTTCACCTTGCCGAGGCGGATGAGGTCGAGCGCGTTGGGCGAGCCGAGCGGAATGCGGTAGAGGGCGTTTGACTCCACGCCCGCCTTCCAGAGCGCGGTCGAGGTTCCGCGCGTCGCCCAGATTTCGTAGCCGAGGGCGTCCAGCCGCTGCGCCAGCGCCACGACTTCCGCCTTGTCCTCGTCGCGAACCGAGAGGACGATTCCGCCTTGTCCAGGCAAGGGCAGGGGACTCCCCGCCGCGACCTGGCTCTTGAGGTAGGCCGTCGCCGCGTCGTGTCCGAAGGCCATCACCTCGCCGGTCGATTTCATCTCGGGCGTCAGGGTGATGTCCGCCCCGGGGAACTTCACAAAGGGGAAGACCGCCTCCTTCGCGCAGGAGAACTTCTGCCGGCTGTCTCCTGACGCAATCGACTTCAGACGGCCGCCGAAGACATCCTCCAGCGTTTCGCCCGCCATGCAGCGCGCGGCGGCACCGGCAAGCGACCAGCCGACGGCCTTCGAGACGAAGGGCACCGTCCGCGAGGCGCGGGGGTTGACCTCGATCATCCACACTTCGCCGTCCTTCACGGCGAGCTGGATGTTCATCAGCCCGCAGACGTGGAGACGGTCGGCAAAGGTGCGGGCGATGCGCTCAACCTCTGCAAGCGTCTCCTTCGAGAGCGAGACGGGGGGCGTGACGGCGGCGGCGTCGCCCGAATGGCAGCCGGCCGCCTCGATGTGCTCGAGGATCGCCCCGACGACGGTCGTCCTGCCGTCCGAGACGCAGTCGACGTCGAGCTCGATGGCGTGGGTCAGGAACTTGTCGATGAGAATCGGCCGTCCCTCGGAGATTTTCACCGCCTCCTCGACGTATTCGCGGAGGCGCTCCTCGTGGTAGACGATCGCCATGCCGCGTCCGCCCAGGACGAAGCTCGGGCGCACGAGGACGGGGTAGCCGATGCGGTCGGCGATCGCGAGGGCGTCTTCGACGGTGTGCGCGATGCCGCTGGGCGGCTGCCGCACGCCGACCTCGGCGACGAGTGAGCGGAAGAAGTCGCGGTCTTCGGCAAGCGCGATGTCCCGAGGCGACGTCCCGACAATCCGC
>JAEEGL014138803.1_pt1 | contig 15753 bp, 13 predicted proteins | sample 9134231 | NCBI WGS metagenome assembly JAEEGL01 (sample SAMN16246548, study PRJNA631951) | gut metagenome | biome: gut microbiome; feature: rumen; material: fiber-attached | host: Bos | place: Iran: Karaj | collected 2018-10
CATCGTCATCGTCGTGGTGGTGACAGCAATGATGTTCATGCTCATCCTCATCTTCGTCGTCATCATGATGGTGGTGGCAGCAATGATGTTCGTGTTCATCCTCATCCTCATCATCGTGATGGTGATGGCAGCAATGATGTTCATGTTCATCCTCATCCTCATCATCGTGATGGTGGTGACAAGAACATTCTGGATCATCACATTCCTCACCTTCTTCATGGTGATGTTCTTTTTCTACTTCTTTAATTAATTCTTCTCTTAAAGATGCTTTTTCTTCTAAGAATTCAACAATCTTATCTCCGTTTAAATCAGCGATAGCTGTTGTAATAACATTAGCTTTTTGGTTAACACCTTTAATTACATTTACTGATTCAACTAATTTTTCTTCAGAAACCTTATCTACCTTACCAACAACTACAGTATCTGCAGCTTGAATTTGGTTATCAAAGAATTCACCGAAATTCTTTAAATAAACTTTTGCCTTACCTGCATCTACAACAGTTGCTAATATATTAATTTTTAAATCAACATCTTGAACTTTTTGAACAGCAGCAATAATGTCAGACAACTTGCCTACGCCAGATGGCTCAATAATAATTCTATCTGGATTAAACTTTTCGATTAATTCTTTAATAGATGATTCGAAATCACCAACTAAAGAACAACAAATACATCCTGCATTGATTTCCTTAATTTGAACTCCTGATTCTTTTAAGAAAGAACCATCAATACCTATTTCACCGAATTCGTTTTCGATGATTACGACTTTTTCACTTTGGAACTTCTTAGATTCAAACAACTTTTTAATTAATGTTGTCTTACCAGCTCCCAAAAATCCTGATATTATATCTACTTTAACCATAGTATAAAATCCTCCTCTTCTTAATTACGCGTATATATTTTAGCACATTATTATATTTTCGATACACAATATTTCGGTATGCTTCTGTATAATTTGTGTGTTATCATATCACCGAGGTATAAAATGGCATACGAAGTTTATTTAAAAAAAGGTGAAGAAAAAAGAATAGTTGCTGGCCATAGTTGGGTTTATGCAAATGAAGTTAATAAGATTGTTGGAAAAGACAAAAATGGCTCACTAGCAACAGTTTATTCTTTTGATGGAAGATATATCGGAAAAGGATATATTAATCACCTATCAAAAATATTAGTAAGAGTTTTTATTAGAGATAATCAAGAAGATACTAAAGAATTCTATTTAAAAAGATTACAAGAAGCTAATGAATATAGAAAAACTCTAGGTTATGATAACTGCTATAGAATGGTATTTGCAGAAGCAGATAATTTACCTGCTCTTATCATAGATAAGTATGCAGATACTTTAGTTATGCAATGCTTATCTTTAGGTATCGACCAAAGAAAGAAAATGATAGTTGAATGCTTAGTTGAATTATTTAATCCAAAAGGCATTTATGAAAGATCTGATGCATCTGTTAGAGACAAAGAAGGTTTACCTGAAAGCTGTGGCGTTTTATATGGCACAGTTGATGATGAAATTATCATTGAGGAAAATGGCGTTAAAATGTCTGTAGATGTTAAGCATGGTCAAAAGACTGGTTACTTCCTTGATCAAAAGGAAAACCGTTTTGCTCTAAGAAGATATACAAAGGATAAAACAGTATTAGATTGTTTCTGTAATAGCGGCGGTTTCTCTATGAATGCTGCTATTAATGCTAAGGAAGTTACATCTGTAGATATTTCAGAACTTGCATTAAAGAACGTAGAAAGAAATATTGAATTAAATGGATACAAGAATGTTAAAACAGAATGTGGCGATGTATTTGCACTACTAAGAAACTATAAAAGAGATGGCAAGAAATGGGATGTTGTTGTCTTAGACCCACCTGCTTTTTGCAAATCAGCTAATGAAGTAAAAGATGCTTATAGGGGATATAAAGATATTAATATCCTAGGAATTAAACTTGTAAACAAAGGTGGCTTTTTAATTACATCATCTTGTTCACACTATATGACATTCCCTTTATTTGAAAAAATGTTAATTGAAGCTGCAAGAGAATCTGGCAGAATTGTAAGATGCGTTGAAATCAAATCTCAAGCGCCAGATCACCCTTCACTTTTATGTGCGGATGAAACGCAATATTTAAAATTTTTCGTATTACAAATAATGTAAATAAATAAACAAGGAGCCGTGATTAAACGACTCCTTGTTTAAATAAAACTCACCCACTAAGATTTTTAGTTTTCCCCTTATCATATCTCCGTGCCTTTATACTAGTAGAAAATATTTTTTATATTTATCATTTGGCAAAATAATGATATCATTTGGCAAAAAATAAGCCTGGCCAATTTTAATCAGCCAGGCAATGTCTCAAATGTGCGGATTTTACACGTCTTTCAAGAATACTTTATATGATTTGTATGCCTCATATAAATCAGCTTTTGAAATGATTTCCATAGGAGCATGCATATTTAAAACAGCAATACCAGCATCAATAACATTCATATTATAGTTTCCTAAAATATATGCGATTGTACCACCGCCGCCTTGGTCAACTTTACCAAGTTCTGCAGTTTGGAAATAACAATTATTATCATCAAGAATCTGTCTTATCTTTGCAAAATATTCTGGCATAGCGTCATTGCATCCACTCTTACCACGAGCGCCAGTATATTTATTAAAGCAAATACCGTTTCCTAGGAATGCACCATTCTTCTTATCTGAAACACTTTCATATAAAGGATCTACCCCTGCAGAAACGTCAGAAGATAACATCTTTGTATTTTCCATTGCATGTCTTAATTTCAAATCAGAATATGTATCAGTTAAATTAATTAATTCAGCAATAGTATTTTCAAACCACTTAGATTGAGCACCAGTTGCACCAACTGAACCGATTTCTTCTTTATCTACAAGAACAGCAATTGTTGTATAGTCGCACTCTCCTTGGTCAATTAAAGCTCTTGCTGATGAATATGCACAGCTTCTATCATCATGACCATATCCTGCAATCATACTTCTATCAAAGCCATAATCTCTTGCATTACCTGCTGGAACAACTTCAATCTCAGCAGATAAGAAATCTTCTTCTTCAATATCATATTTCTTCTTTAGAAGCTTTAATACATTTGCTTTTACAGCATCGCTATCCTCACCCTTAAGTGGAATAGAACCAACTGTAACATCTAAATTTTCACCTTCAACAACTTTAGTGGCTGTTTTTGTCATTTGATCTTGAGCAAGATGAATTAATAAATCTGAAATACCAAATACTGGATCCTTAGGATCATCACCAATGTTAACAGTAACATTAGTTCCATCTTTTTTACATACAACACCATATAAAGCTAGAGGTATTGTTACCCATTGATATTTCTTAATACCACCATAATAGTGTGTATCTAAAAGAGCAAATCCATCCTTTTCATATAAAGGATTTTGTTTTAAATCCATTCTTGGAGAGTCAATATGTGCACCAAGAACTCTAACTCCCTTTTCAATTGGATTCTTACCAATAACAACTAAAGCAATGTTCTTTCCTTTGTTTGTAATGTAAACCTTATCTCCTTGAGATAGTTTCATACAGTTATTAATATCTTCAAATCCATTTGCCTTTGCCATTTCGATTGCAAGTTTTACACATTCTCTTTCTGTTTTACCCTTAGATAAGAATTCCTTGTAATCGTCGGCAAAATTCATAACTTCTTTTAATTCAGCTTTTGAATAAGCCTCCCATGCATTTTTTGCGTACATAAAACGCCTCCTAATAATTTATCAATAACAATAATAACACATTTGTGTTATATATTAAACAAACAAAATACCACAAAGCTCACCTTGTGGCATTTATAATCTATATTGCTTTTTATCTCATTCCACCTGGTCTTGTCATTCCACCACCTGGACCGCCTGAGATTGAATTACCGCCATTAGAGTATGTATTTGAAGATAATGTTATAGAGTAACTTATTCCACCAATATCTAATGTATATGAACTACCACTTTGCATATCAGGTGAAGAAATCAATATTGAATTAAATTGCTTAGATGAAGTCATACTCATATTAGATAATGTATTGCCGTTAGAATCTTTCATAGATACTACAGTTCCACTTGAAGCATAAGAAGATAATGTGTATAGAACAGAACCTTGAGATGCTGTTGTGAAATTATTTGCCATACCTGAATATCCTAAAGCTATTAAATATCCGCCTGTAATTGTTCCCGATGATTCCCAATCGACAGCTTGGTTTCCATCACTGGCTGGACCTTGAATATAAATATAACCACCAGAGATTGTCATAGAACCGTTTGAATCTATTCCATCACCGTTAGCACATACTTTTATAGTGCCACCTGAGATATTAATAAACACGTCAGTTGATGTTGTTGTTCTTGAGAATTGATCTCCGCCGAACATTCCGCCGCCGTTAGATGAATCACCACCGCCTGCAGCATTGAATCCATCATCTGAAGAAGTTATATCTATATCACCACATTTAACAGCGATATTATATCCTTCTAAACCTTCATAACATTTTGTAACAAGAATTGTTCCGCTATTTATGATTAGAGATGAATCCGCATGTACACCATCATCTCCAGAAGACAATGTTAGCGTTGCATTAGAGATTGAAATTGAACCATTTGAATGAATAGCATCATCAGCAGAATTTATATTAACCTCACCACCAGAGATTACCATATCTCCTGAAGCCTTTATTCCCTTTATGGAGTCTGTAGATGATGAGGAATAATTGCTACCGCCACCAGCTTTGATTTGAATCTCACCATCTATAATTTGAAGAGTTGCAGATGCAGATATGCCATCTTCTCCTGATGTTATATCTATACTGCCGTTTTCAATATAAATGTATCCTAAATCTGAATCGTCTTCATTTTCTACATGAATACCATCTTTACCTGATGTAATTACTAAATTGCCACCAGCCATTCTAAAACTATCATTTGCATCAATTCCTTTACTCTTTGCTGTAATAGAAACAGAGCCGCTTATGAGTTTTAAATCATCCTTTGCAACAATACCATGTTTTGTAGAACTAATAGTTAAAGAACCATCGCCTTTTATGCATATATCATCTGATGAGAATACCGCTCCATCTACCTTTGTATCATCTATTTGAGTAATTGTAGATGCTGTTGTGGTTATTGAATTTGTTCCTTGTAATACTAAAAATACTTTTTCTGCATCCTTTATGTATAATCCTGAAAATGTTGAAGATGTGATATCTGCATTTTGAAGTACTATTGTAACTTTCTCATCTTTTGCATCAACAACAATATATCCATCTGCTAATGTTCCTGATATTGTATATGTTCCTGCTTTTGTTATAGTTGCTGTGCTGCCAGAGATAGAAACTGAACTTGAAGTAGATGAAATTGAGTTATTAGATAATGTAATAGTTGCAGCTTCTTCTAAATCAACCTCTTCTTCTAAATCTTTTTCAGTGAACATATTATCTGCACTTGGTACTGTAATTGTTGCTGAAGTATCACTACTTTGATTGTTTGAATTATCATTTGATAATTCTTTATCGCAAGCCACAATTGATATAACCATTATTGAAATAACCATAATAGATATAATTGCAAGCATTAATTTCTTATTAACCTTATTCATACACTAATCCCCCTTTATAGTTCAACATCTTCAATATCTGCTCTCACCATAGATACTTCTAGATTTCCATTACGACATCTAATCGCATCAATAAGTTCTTTTCCTTTATTTAAATCCTTAATAATGATGTCATAATTCAATCTGAACATTGATCCCATATTTGTTGTTTTAACTTTAATTAGCTCATGCTTTGATGTATATTCTTCCATTAAGTCTGAGAACACTTCCATATAGTTCAAATCTTCAGGAATTGTAATCTTCAACCTTAAGTGATTTGCTTTATTATCTTTATCCCAGAAATTGAAATAATTTAGTGCCATCAATACACAGCCTGTTACAAGAAGAACCACTATACCGTAGCCAACATATCCCATACCAAACGCAATACCTGCTGCCATTGAAATAAATATTGTAATAATCTCTTTAGCAGTTCCAGGTGCTGATCTAAAACGAATCAAAGAGAACGCACCAGCTACAGCAACACCAGCGCCAATATTGCCATTAACTAAAGCGATTACTACTGCTACTGCAAGTGGCATTAATGCTGTTGTAATATAGAAACTCTTTGTTGAATTTGACCTAAAGTAAGTCATGAAGGCAAATGCAATGCCCGCCGCTAAAGATACTCCCATAACGATTAAAAATTGTGTTGTTGTCATTGTTCCATCACTAAAAATTGTTTCAAACATTGTTAATTGCCTCCTATTATTTCCTTAAGTTGTATTGATTTTTAAGCTACTAATTTTTGTTTTATATATTCTCGTGTATATGCTGTTCCATATTTTGAGAATGATGTTTTTCTGATTTTATTCTTAGATAAATAATCTACAAGCCACATTGGGAAAGCTCCCGTTGCTTTTATCTCTACCATCACCTCGCCATTATTAAATAATGGAATTCCATCAAGCGATGTATGCAAATTTAAATCTTTGTTTCTATATCGGATATTTCTATCAAATGTAATTCTTAAATCCGTTCCCTCTTCAAAGAAGGCTGATCTATCATAGAGGAGAAGCATAGCTGGTCTTAGCATTCCGTAATACTTTTTAAAATAGCTAATTTCATTTGCTATTTGAGAACTAGGTAGCTTTTCGTCTCCTTGCATAAAGGCAACTGATTCATCCTCTTTTAGGGTAATCCTACGCTTATAAACCACCCCTTGAGACTTCTTTTTAATTTCTAAAAACACACTAGAACTCTCATCTGCTAAGTTGTAACTTCTAAGCCTTAGTTTTTCTTTATAAACTGGTTTTTCAAGAGATCTTCTAATTAGTAGATAATCTGGAGTGTCGTAATATAAAGATTGAATAGTACTCTCTCCAAATCTATCTTCCTTCATATGCTCCTTGACATAACTGAGCATATTTAAATATTCATCACGGTTTAATAAATATTTATATTCAACTCTCTTAAATACTAGGCTTGTCATCTACTTCCCCTCCTTACACTTTTATTGTAAAAAACAAAACTAAGGACAACCTAAGTTGTCCCTAAAGTTTACTTAAAGATTCAAATTAAAATTATTATAATGGGAGTTCTACAACGATATTGAATATTCCGTCGCCGCTACCAAAAGCTCTTATTGTGCCCTTATGTAATTCAACGATTTCTTTAGCCATTGATAATCCGATTCCACTACCTTCTACAGATGAAGCTCTAGCTTCTGGAGATCTATAGAATCTTTCAAAACATTCATCAAGGTTTCCACTATTAACACATATAGCATCGTTAGCTATTTGCATAATTAATTTCTTACCCTCCACCTTCATATCAAAAACAGTTTTTGTTTTTGCATATTTAGAAGAGTTTTCAAATAATACAGATATTAATTGTCTTATTAAACCTTCATTAGCTTTAATATTTACGCCATCAATAATATTACATATAAATTGTCTGTTATTATTCTCTAGCGCATTTCTAAATACACCTGCAAGGTCAGAAATAACATTAGATATATTAATTGTTGTTGTTATCTTTCCTGCATATTGAGCTTCATCAATTCTTGCAAGCGCGGTAAGGTTTTTAACCATGCTTGTCATACGGCTTACTTGCCTTGCAATAATATGTGTTGATTCAGATTCACCATGCTCCATTTCAATAATTTCATTATTGGCAGAAATTATAGTAAGTGGAGTTTTTAATTCATGGGATGCTTCTGTTATAAATCTCTTTTGTTGTTCCATATTCTCAGCAATAGGAGCAAACACTTTTCTTGAAACAAATGCTACAAGACACAACACGCCCATAGCTCCGGCAAATGATACTAAAATAGAAATCCATAAGAAGTTATAAACACTATCCAATTGTCTTGTACAATCAACAAACACTATTAATACAGTTCCATCTTCTTTTTCAGATACTTTGTATCTATATACCCCATTGCTATAGCCTTTAGTACTACCGCTATCTAGTACCTCTTTAGCCATATCTGCAGCTTCCGTTGAAGATACAGCTCTGATATTCGTAGTATCAGTAATATATAAACCATCGTTTACTCTAACAGTAAAATATCTAGTTTCAAATTGAGTTTCCTGCGACATGGCAAAGCCACCAAATTTTATTCCTTGGTCTCTACCAATCATATCTAAAACTCTTTGGTCGAATTTTCCATCGTTTTGAATTAAAACATCTAATACTTCGTCGGCATTTTCGCAAACTCTAATATAGTTGAATAAAATGACAGAGCCCATAATTATAGTAAGGACACATACTACTGCCACCATTGTAATCCAAATATATTTTCTACGAAGCTTCTCTACCACTATTTAACCTCAAGTCTATAACCAACGCCTCTTACGGCTTTAATCTCACAAGTTGATTCTATAGAATCCATTTTCTTTCTTAATGAGGATATGAATACCCAAACAACATTTATTTCTGCTTCTGTATCATATTCCCAAACACTATCCATAATCTTTGCTGTAGATAAAAGTACACCTTGATTTCTAATAAGAAGTTCCATCAACTTATACTCCTTGCTTGTTAATCTAGCATTTCCTTTATCTGTAGAGATTTCAAATGTACCAGGGTTTAAAGTCATATTACCTACACTATAAGATGGAGTATCCCCACCTTTTCTTCTACATAAAGCTCTAACTCTTGCAAGCAATTCTTTAATTGCAAATGGTTTTGTTAGATAATCATCTGCACCAGCATCAAGGCCTGTTACTTTATCGTCAATTTGAGATTTAGCTGTTAAGATCATAACAGGTGTTGAATTACCTTTTTGTCTCATTTCCTTAACAACTGTATATCCATCTTTTTTTGGCATCATAACATCTAGAAGTACACCATCATAGTTAGTGAACTCTAACATATCAAGAGCTGCCTCACCATCATAAACAGCATCAACGTCATATTGGTTCATTTCTAGAACTTTCTTAATTGTATTAGACAAATCGATTTCATCTTCTGCAAGTAATAAACGCATACGCCCCCTCCTAAAACCTTACCTAAAGTGTAAAACCCTTAACTAAAATTTACTTAAATGTTATTTTTTCATTAATTCCTTCATCTTCTCTAGTCGTTTTAGTGCTTCTTTTAGTGTTTCTTCCTTTTTTGCAAAATGGAATCTTATATATCTGTTTTCTTCTGTTTTAAAGAAGCATGAACAAGGAACAGCTGCAACGCCAACCCTTTCACACATCTTCTCACAAAAATCTAAATCTGATTCATAACCAAATTCAGATATATCCACAAGTACATAATATGCACCTTGAGGATTTGTGTGCTTTATACCAAGTTTATCTAATCCGCCAACAAACAATTCTCTCTTAGCTTCATAGTCCTTTGCTAAATCTTCATAATATTTATCTTCAAACTCAAGTCCAACAACAGCCGCTTCTTGAAGTGGGGCTGCAGCACCTACAGTTAAAAAGTCATGAACTTTCTTCACTACTTCAATAACTTCTTTTGAAGCGATAACATATCCAAGTCTCCAACCAGTTATAGAATATGTTTTAGATAATGATGAGCAAGATATTGTTCTATTGAACATGCCAGGAAGAGAAGCAAAATAAATGTGCTTATTTGGCTTATATACAATATGCTCATAAACTTCATCTGTTATTACATATGCATCATACTTCTCAGCAAGAGATGCAATATACATAAGCTCATCTAAAGTAAACACCTTACCACTAGGGTTAGATGGGTTACATAATATTAAAGCTTTTGCTCCTTGCTTAAAAGCGTCTTCAAGTTCTTGTTTATCAAATGAGAATGTTGGAGGATTTAATGAAACGTATATCGGCTTTGCACCACTTAATATTGCATCTGCGCCATAGTTCTCATAAAATGGAGAGAATACAACAACTTTATCCCCTTCATCCACTACACTCATCATTGCAGCCATCATTGCTTCTGTAGAACCACAAGTTACAACGATATTCTCTTCTGGGTTAATATCTATACCCATAAATTTAGATTGCTTCTTAGCCAAAGCTTCTCTAAAATTCTTTGCACCCCAAGTAATAGAATATTGATGAAAATCTCCATCTGTTGCCCTCTTTAATGCATCAAGCATTTCTTTTGGTGGATCGAAATCAGGAAAACCCTGAGATAAATTAACTGCATTATATTTATTGCTAATTCTAGTCATTCTACGAATAACTGAATCTGTAAAATCTTCTGTTCTTTTAGATAGTTCTCTCACACGCGCCTCATATTTATATTTTAATTATCGCGTAAGTTATAAAGTTTTTCAATATTGAATTACTTACCAAATAGACATCCTTGATATAAGTTGTCATTTTTTAATCTATTCTCTATAGAATTTAAAATAATCTTTTTATGATTAGCCCATGATGGTGCTATTAGAATGTCTTTTGGTGGATCTCCTGTAATTCTATGAACAATAACATCCTTGTTAATGTGAGTTAATATATAGACTACTTCATCAATATAATCATCAATAGTTATTGGTTCATATTCATGGCTGTTGTACATACCCTCTAAAACGGTATCTTTTATAACATAAGTTGAATGAATTTTAATGCCGCTATATTTAACTGAATTTAACAAATTAACTGTGTTAACGATATCTTCATGACTCTCGCCTGGTAAACCTACCATTACATGGCAAACAACATCAATATCATATTTATTTAAAAGCGAAATAGCCTTTATAAAGTCATCATTTGTTATATGTTGATTATTCTTATTATGAGTATCATCATTGGCAGTTTGAAGCCCAATTTCGCAATACACATAATATTTTTGCTTATAAGTAGCTAAAAGTTTGCATATATCTTCAGATATACAATCAGCTCTTGTAGCTATATCCATTGCAACAATTCTATCATCTATTAAAGCTTCATCATATTTCCTTTTTAAATTCTCTATTGAATCGTAAGTATTTGTGAAATTTTGGAAATAAACAATGAACTTATTTGCTCTATCTGCTTTATATGATTTGAAGTAATTTTCTACTTGCTCTTTTATAGACAAACATTTAGTGTTTTCACCACTACCTCTTTCTCCACAAAATATACAACCGCCTACACCTTTTGTTCCGTCTCTATTAGGACATGTAAAAGAACCGTCAATGCATATCTTTAACGTTCTTTCTTTAAATTTGTCTTTTAGAAATCTATTTAGGTGATTATATCTATCTTCCATCTTATTAAGTTAATGAGAAATCTGTATCGTTATTAATTACAAAGCTATAGCCTTCATATATAGATTCAAGCTTTTCTTTAATCTCTTGAACATGCTCGTCTGCTTTATCATCTTTAAAATCTATAACTAAATCGAAGTTGACAAATTTCTTATTCTCATCAACATAGAAACCATGCATTTGCAAAATGTGTGAATATTCTTTTATTACTTGTAATACCTTATCTTTTACTTCCTTTGAGAAAGGAGTATTTTCGTTCTCAGCATAAATACCTGTTGTCATTATTGTTTGGTATTTAGAGTACATAAGAAGTGTTATATCTTTTTCGATTCTTTGAATTTCTGTAGCAGTTAAAGAATCTTTAACAGCTATATGAACAGAACCAACATGCTTATTTGGACCATAAGAATTTAAGATTAAATCGTATACACCATTAACACCATCTATAGCCTTAATTTCCTTCTTAATTCCTTGAACAAACTCATAATCATATCTTTCACCAAGAATAGAAGATAAAGACTCTACTAATGCCTCTACACCACTCTTAACAACAAGTACACCAATAATTACACCAAGATAACCTTCAATGTAAATATTAGTTGTATAAACAATTATTGCTGCAATTAAAGTAGCTGCAGATAATATAGAATCCATCAAAGCTTCGTTTCCAGATGCTTTTAGCGAATTAGAATCTACATCTTTTGCTTTCTTCTTGAAATATAATCCTAAAAAGATTTTGATAACCAAAGCAACAGCAACAATAACTAGAGAAACAATACTATATTCAGGCATTGTTCCATTTTGATAATGATCAATAATAGCTTTTATAGATTCATAAACAGCAGTAGCACCAGCAAATAAGATTAATGCCGCAATGATTGCAGATGTTAAATATTCAACTCTACCATAACCAAAAGGATGTTTCCTGTCTGGCTTTTTCATTGAAAACTTTGTACCACAAATTGTGATAATCGAAGAAAGAGCATCTGTTAAATTATTTAAAGCATCCATAACAATAGCTATAGATCCAGATAAAAAACCGACAATAGCTTTAAATACAACTAGAAGCACATTGCCTCCTATCCCTACAAAGCTTGTTCTTAAGATAACCCCTTCTCTTGATTTATTCATTAAATTTCCTCCGCAAAATCTTTCATAGATATTCTTTCAAAATGTCTATAGTTTGGTTCAGCATCTTCTGCTGGATAGCCAAGTGGTAATAAAGCAACTGGCTCTATGTTATCAGGCAAATTAAATTCTTCTCTTATAATATCTTCATTAAAAGCCTTAACCCATACATTTCCAATACCAAGGTTTGAAGCCTCTAACATCATATGTGTCATAACAATTGAAGCGTCCATTTCAAATGAATTGTATGGAACCTTTATATAATCTTTTGTATATGCTTTTGTTTTATCCGCAACAATAAACAAAACTGTTTTTGAGCCATATCTACACTTACATGCCTTATCCATTTTTGCTAAAGCATCTTCACTCTTTAAAACATAAACTTTTATTGGTTGTAGATTCTTAGCAGTTGGAGCAACTCTTCCTGCATCTAAAATTCTATTTAATTCTTCTTGTGATATTTCCTTGTCTGAAAATTTTCTTACTGAATATCTTTCTTTTATTAATTGTTCGTATTCCATGTTTCACCTACCTACTCTAACTCATTAATTCTATATCTATTTTAATATATTTAAACATTTAATGTAAAATTTTTAATGATACGTTAATTTTTTAACAAAATAATGTATAATAAAGAAGATATGTATAACACATAGGAGGGGAAATTAATGAAATTAAAAAATGTAGTAGTAGCTGGCGGTGGCGTTCTTGGTAGCCAAATTGCATTCCAATCAGCATATTGTGGCGCAGATGTAACAATTTGGTTAAGAAGTAAAGATAGTATTACAAGAACTCAACCAAAGCTAGATAAATTAAAGGAATCTTATATCGCTGCTATTGAAGCAATGGACAAACCAGAAGGCAAAATGCCAGGAACTTGGTGCATGGGTATTGCTGATGTAGATAAGTTTGATAAGAAAGAATGCTTAGCAAAAGTTGAAAAAGCTTATTCTTCAATTAAATTAGAATTAGATATGGCAAAGGCAGTAGCTGATGCAGATATCGTTGTAGAATCAATGGCAGAAAACGTTAAAGACAAAGTTGCTTTCTACAAGGCACTTGCTCCACTTCTACCAGAAAAGACAATCTTAGTAACAAACTCTTCTACACTTCTTCCATCTCAATTTGCTAAATATACTGGAAGACCAGATAAATATTGTTCACTACACTTTGCTAATTCTATTTGGAAGAATAATACAGCAGAAGTTATGTCACAAAAGTTAACAGATCCTAAGGTATTTGATGAAGTTATGAACTTCGCAAGTGAAATCAGAATGATTGGTTTACCTTTACATAAAGAGAAGAATGGTTATTTATTAAACTCTATGTTAGTTCCATTATTATTCTCTGCTATGGATTTATATGTAAATGGAATTTCAGATCCAAAGAGTATTGATACAGCATGGAAGAGAGGCACAGGCGCACCAAATGGTCCATTCGAAATCTTAGACGTAGTTGGTATTACAACAGCTTATAATATTGTAAGTATGTATCTAAAGGTTCCTTCATTCTTAGCTCCATACAACTTTAAAGGACAAGCTAAGTTATTAAAGGAAATGATTGATGCTGGTAAGCTTGGAAGAGCAACAGGCGAAGGATTCTATAAGTATTAATACTTATATAACTAAAATAACTAAGGGGATTGATTAACTTCAATCCCCTATTTATTTAATCTATTTTGTTAATAATATTGTTGTTACACTCTTTGGTTTTACTGTAAATGCTGATGTGTCTTGAGATTCTCTTTCTTTCCAGTAAGTATTTTCATATGTTTCAATAATCTTCGCTGATTTAAATGAACCAGAAGATAATTTAATTTCTTTTTCTTTGTTGTTATCATTTAAAACAACAAGTACGATTGTTCCATCAGCCTTTTTAAATGCAATGGTATTTACACCACCAAGATCATATGGGTCGTTTATATCTGCCTTAACACGAACATCACCATAATCTATATATCTCATAAATTGGCCATACATATAATATCTATATGGCTCATAGATTTCTTTTGTTTGTCTATCAAAATAGATCAGTCCATCTTCCCAGCCACCGAATGCAATAGAAAGCCACCATGACCATTCTGGAGTATTCATTATATTCAAGTCTTCCATTAGAACTTTTGTTGAGTAAATACCCATGTCTACGCTCTTATCTACGCCGCCCTGCATTACGCAATATTCTGACATAATAAACTCTTTATCGAATTTATTAAAATATTTAATAAATGAACGTCTAATTGATTTAGACACATCAGCAGCATATGAATGCATTGAGATTTCTTTTATATTTTTAAAGAATTCGTGATCTTCAAATTCTGAGAAATACTTCTTGTTTTTAGAAGAAGCTAATCCTAGTTTATAGTTACCAGATTCATAAATATCCATAACAAAACTAGTATTATTCTTTGTATTATACTCGTTTAATACTCTATAGAAGACATCATAGAATTTTGCTAAATGATCATAATCATAATGGCAACCTTCTTGTCCTGCCTCTGCTCCACCCCATTTCCATTGTGGTTCATTAACTGGTGAGATATATACTTCTATATCGTTATAGCCTAAAGACTTTATAACGCTATCAATATATGTAGAACAAATTAAAACATAATTAGAAAAAGCTTCAAAGTTCTCTTCTTCAAGATTGTTTTCTTTTTCATTATCTGCATGGGTTTTATTATTCTTTGTTAGTAGATAATGAGGAGAATTGCAGAATAAAACTACTTTCTTAATATTGCCTATTTCTAAAGATCTTTTAAACATATCCATATATGCAGCATCTTTAGTAAAGTCATAATTATTAACATCTTTGAATGAATCTTTATTTACATACTTAGAGGCATCAAAGAAGCTCTCAGTCTTACAAGCTTCATCATAATGACAATCACTAACTTCTACTGATCCGCCGCCTATATTGTATCTAAACAGTGAAATTTGAAGGCCATCTTCACCATAGATCTTTTGAAGAAGCTGAGTCTTAATCTCATCAGTTTCATTCTCTCCAACTAATCTATAATTCCAAGCCGATGTTGCTCCAAAATATCTAAATGTTTGATAAGTTTCATTCTCATCAAATTTCACTGTGATTGAATCTCTTCTAAGATAAGCAACACATATACCAAAAACTATGCCGCCCAAAATAGCTAAACATAAAATTGATACAACGATAACTAATACGATTTTTTTAATTTTGTTTTTCTTTGCTAGTTCCATATCATTAATTATATCTATAATTAACAATTATTGTCTAGGGGCTATTTTTATAAAAAGAAAAAGGACCTAAGTTTGATATGATACCTCCAAAGTGGACACTTGAAAAAGTAAAAGCTTTGGAGGTTTTTAATGGATAAAAGAATTAAGTTTACAAAGAAAGAAAAGATAGCAATAG
>JAEEGL015634900.1_pt1 | contig 15753 bp, 15 predicted proteins | sample 9134231 | NCBI WGS metagenome assembly JAEEGL01 (sample SAMN16246548, study PRJNA631951) | gut metagenome | biome: gut microbiome; feature: rumen; material: fiber-attached | host: Bos | place: Iran: Karaj | collected 2018-10
CAAGCTGCGTTCCATTACATGGTTCGCAATCGGTGCATTTTTGGCAATACGTCAGTTTGATGTGCTCAAGTATTTGAAGGACAGCAGATATGTAATCATTGTGTTGTATCTGGTATTCCTGGTGGCATCCTTCGTCTCCGAAGTCTTTTTGCCCTATTCTTCCTTTTTCGGCGTTTTCGCAGCTTTCGACATAGTTCGCCTATTGATTAAGAAAGGTCTTCAGATGCCCAGACCGTTGACCGAAGTGTCGTTCTTCGAATATGCCTTTCACGGTTGTGCCATCCTGATCATTACGAAGGCGATAGGCCGTCTCTTCGACGGCAATCAGCTTCTGCTGGCATTCGGCTACTTCCTGGCTCCTGTTCTGATGACCATTTTGTGTGTCGTCGTTTATTATAGTTTGAAACGACTGTTTCCCAGATTCACGAATATAATTGTTGGAAAAAGGATGAAATTTGCTAGAGTTGGAGTATAATTCATCCATTTTGTGCAATTCGACCAGTATGTTTTTGGATATCTAAGGAAATAGCTTTATATTTGTAGCAATCTTTTCAATCATAGCTAACAAAATAATTCATGAAAAATTCGTGGTTAATTCGTGGTGGTAATTCGTGTTTCAAAAAAGAAGCCAAGTCTCCGCTATTGAAGCGAGAGACGAGGCTATTGCTTTTTTCAATACTTGCAGCCATCGTGTTCACTTCCTGCTATCAGCCAGGAAAACAGCAGGTCGATAGCACCAAGCCGGCAGACAAGGTTGTCGTCGGTTACGTCACATCTTGGGGAGACCGAATGCCTGATCCGCGATTGGTCACACATCTTAATTACGCTTTCGGCCATGTAGGCGACAGTTTCGATAGCGTTCGAATCGACAACCCCGAACGCCTTCGTTCCATCGTCGCCTTGAAGGAAACCAATCCGCATCTGCAGGTGCTCCTTAGTGTAGGAGGATGGGGAAGTGGTAGATTCTCTGAGATGGCATCCGATGCCGTGCGTCGTCGGTCTTTCGCCCGCAGCTGCCAGCAAGTTATCGACGAATATTCCCTCGATGGCATTGACATCGACTGGGAATATCCCACTTCGAGTGCAGCCGGTATCTCTTCTTCTCCCGACGATACACACAATTTCACGTTGCTGATGCAGGATCTTCGTCAGGCCATCGGTGCCAATCGGTTGCTCACCTTCGCCGATTATGCCGATACCACTTATGTCGATTATCGCGAGGTCCTGCCCTTCATCAACTTTGTCAATCTGATGACCTACGATATGGCCGATCCTCCTCATCATCATTCCGCTTTGTTTCGCTCCGACATAGCTGGACCACTCACCGTATCCGAAGCCATCGACCATCATCTCGCGGCAGGCGTCCCCCTTTCGCAGCTCGTCATGGGCATGCCGTTCTACGGGAGGCCAAGCAGGGACTACAAGGGCCAGCGTCCATTCGGCAAGTTGAAGACCGATAGCCTCTACACCGAACAATGGGATTCTGTTGCCCGGGTTCCCTATCTGGTTGACGAGGCAGGCAGGATGGTGCTTGCCCATGAGAACGAGAGCTCCATCACTTATAAGTGTAACTACATCATCGAGATGGGATTGCTGGGCGCCATGTATTGGGATTCCGACGACGATGACGATTCCTTTACCCTGAGCCGTACCATCTGGCATCGGCTGAATGAATGAAACACCATGACGACATATCTTGAGAAACGTAATGTAACCATCGACCTGCTTCGCGCACTTACCATGGCGACAATGCTTGTGGTCAACGACTTCTGGTCCGTTTCTGGCATACCGCATTGGATGCAGCATGCCAAATGGGGCGAGGATATGCTCGGGTTTTCCGACATCGTCTTTCCATCCTTCCTGTTCTGCGTTGGCCTCTCCATTCCGTATGCCATTACGGCGATGCGGCGTAAGGGAAGGAGCGAGGGCGACGTCATTCGCCATATCCTTTCCCGTTCCTTCGCCCTCATATTGATGGGTGCCTTCATTTGTAACTACGAATCGGGCATCGATGCGTCCATCGGCTACGACCGCAATGCCTATTGCCTCCTGATGGCCCTCGCCTTCTTCCTGGTTTTCAACCGGTACGGGCAGTCGGCCTGGTGGGTGAGTGGATTGAAGGTGCTCGGCTGGGCAATATTATTGTTCCTGCTCGTCACGTCGCGCAGTCCGGAGGGCAGGACGTTCTATCCCTATTGGTGGGGAATACTGGGCTTGATTGGCTGGGCCTATCTCTTCTGTTCGCTTGTTTATGCGCTTTCCACGAAGATCATCACACAGGTTTTTGTGTGGGTTCTGCTCTTTGTCGTTTGTCTGTGCTGTTCCGAAACGGCCCTCTATTCCGCATTCTTAGGGCGGCCCATCCTTTCCATGCCCGAACCGAATATCGTGGAACTTGCCCTTTCGACGCTTCACATCGGCAATGCCTCCAGCCACCTGTTGGTCATGAGTGGGGTGTTGTTTTCGGGCATTTATCTCAAGCACATCGAACACCTCGCGTGGTCCAGGCAGGCAGTTTCTACGTTACTCCTTGGCGTAGGCTGTTTCGTTCTGGCCCTGTTTTTCCATCGATTGTTCAACGTCTCCAAGCTCATTGGCACGCTGCCTTGGATTTTCTATACGTTAAGCATAGACCTGGTACTTTATGTGGCACTCGATGGACTGGTTGCTAAGGGTCTGTCCGGATGGTTGGATGGCCTCCGTCCTGCCGGTACGGCCACCCTGACCTGTTACATGATTCCCTATCTGCTTTATCCGCTGATCTCCCTTTCAATCGGTTGGGGGTGGTCATCAGCCATTCCCGAACCCTTCGGCATCCTCAAGTGCGTTGCCTTTTCGTCAGTCTGCATTTTCCTCACCTGGCTTTTGGGCAAGTTGTCGGTATGTCTGAAGGTGTGAAATCACGTCTGTTGTGGAAGGAACACATTCTAAATGATAGGATTTGGATTGTGATTTTCAGTTTTAACAAAATATTTTACCAAAAAATTTGTATATATCAAAGAAATTCCCTATCTTTGCGCCCGCAAAAATGATGGTTCGATAGCTCAGCTGGATAGAGCAACTGCCTTCTAAGCAGTCGGTCCGGGGTTCGAATCCCCGTCGAATCACAAAAATGTTACGTTTAGACCATTCTCGGTTATATTTTGAAAAAATGGTCAAAAAATGGTCATAAATAATTTAGAATATTAGGCAGGAAGAACCTGAAAAAAAGGTCATCTTCCTGCCTTATTTATTTAAAAAAAGTTAATGGTTTAATTTGTAACTTGGGCTTATCACAAATGCTCTATATCATTTCTATTTTGCAAATAAACAACAGCGACTTTACACCTCAGTAAGCAGGAATGCCATATACATGGGAATGGTCAGCAGCTGGTCCTTTCTTCCGATGTTGTAGTCTCCCAGCTTCAGTGCACTTGTGACATGATATTTCTCCGGATGCTTCAGCACGGTTTGCATGGATTTGGCATTTCCGGTGGTTGCCTTGCACTCGACTGGAGTACATCTTCCCTTGTAGCGGATGAGGAAATCAAGTTCCAAGCCGCTATCTTTATGATAGTAATACAGCTTGCGCCCCATCTTGCCGAAGATGTCGGCCATAAGGTTCTCATAGATGGCACCATTATAGCTTAGAAGATCACCTTGCAGTATGCTTGACTGGGTGCCTTCTTCCAGCATCGAGACAAGCAAGCCTATGTCTGCCATATATACCTTGAACTCGCTTTGAATACGGTGTCCATCGAGAGGCAGCTCCGTGATCTCTGTATTATAGCATCTGCGAATGATGCCGGCATCTTCAATCCATTGCAAACTGCCAGCATAGTCACGCCCTCTGCCGCCCGGACGGACCAGTGTATAACTGAACTTCTTGTACTCACGGGCAAGCTGGGCAGGTATTGACTCGAAGCATTCCCTGATGCGCGGTTTGTCGGAAGTTGTGGCATACTTCACCATATCCGATTTATACTCATCGACAATTCGTCTCTGCACGGCAAGAACCTTTCCCATCTGCTTTGTTTCGATGAAGGTGGTAACGACCTCGGGCATGCCGCCCACCACATCATACTGATGGAGCAGTTCGCGGAAACGGTCATGGAGCGCTTCTTCAATGGGAGTCTCGTTGTCAAGGCTTCTTTTCAGATATTCAATGTGCATGTCCTTGATTCCATTGGCCCATAACCACTCCTCGAAGTCCATGGGATACATATCGACAATGTCCTCGAATCCGACTGGAATGGAGGCTTCTTCCTCCTCCTGCTTCTCTTCTTGTGACTTGTATCCGTTTACACCGAGCAAGGAGCCTGTACAAATAACTTCATACCTGCCATCCAGATGAAAGTATTTCAGCGCCCCCCTTGCACGCGGGCAATCCTGGATCTCATCAAAGATGAAGCAAGTTTTTCCGGGCTCTATCTCAATGCGTGGCATGGCAGCCGTAATCCGCATGATGATAGAGTCAACCTCCAGATTCGGAGTGAAGAACTTTTTGTAGTCCGGATGCTCACGGAAATCCAGATAGACCACATTCTGGAAATGCTTGCGTGCAAAATCCATCACACTGCTGGTTTTGCCGCACTGCCTGACTCCTTTCACGACCAGAGGCTTGTGAGAAGTGTCGTCCAACCACGACTGGAGTATGTCTTCAATCTTTCGCTGATACATATAAACACATTTTCCTGCCGACTTTTTGTCTGAACTCACACATTTTTCCATCGACTTTTGGTGTGAATCCACACATTTTCCTGCCGACTTTTGGCGCAAAGATACACATTTCCTTCAGTTTTTGATAATGTTATGACTGAATTCGGTAAAAATTAAATCTTTTTAACGGTTATTGGTTGAAAAGTTCGCTGGAAAGACAAGAAAAATACGCGCTCATCTATGAACGGATGACTTGTATTTGGATGGGCTTTGGGGAAATATATCTGGTGACATAAGTATTAAAGTATCTCAAAACAAAAAAACAACGACCTCTTCGGCCGTTGCTTCCAATGGATGGTGAGTTTGCAGGCAACTTCCATTGAGCGAACTTGAGTCGCCCTGGAAGACCCACCCATCCAGCCGGAAATGCTATTAGATTCCTTTCGTGGATGTTTTAATCCATTGATTATAAATATGTTGATTAAAATTTGAATTATTTAGATATTTATTGTTTATCACTTATAAGGGTTTGGACCGATTCTAAATATACCTTTTTTTTGACCGATTTTGCCTCCCTATTCGCATTCGGCCAAAAAAGGTATAATCATTATTCACCTACTATCTTTCCGAATTGACTGTAGAATGGATGTTTTCTATAGTCTTTTTCTGAGGCAATTGGTACAAAGAGTGTAATCTTTGAGAGATCAGTTGCCTCGAATGCTTCCGAGAAATTTATAGGATACTCGTGATTAAGGTGTATTCCAGTGATGTTCTTGCAGCCGTAGAAAGCATGCCTCCAAATCACGGTCACACCATCAGGGATATTGATTGAAGCAAGGCTCGTGCAATTCTCGAACGCATTATTTCCAATCTTCCAGACACTATCCGGAATCTTTACCGAGGTGAGGTTGGTGCAATCCTTGAAGGTCTTTTTTCCAATCCCAGTCACTCTGTTCGGTATCTCAATCGAGGAGAGGTTCTTGCAATCAAGGAATGCGCTCTTTCCAATCTTTGTTACACTATAAGGGATATCAATACTGGAAAGGCTTTCACAGCCAGAGAAGGTACCGTCCTCGATCTTTGTCAGACCATAAGGTAATTTAACCGAGCTGAGACCGGAGCAGCCTAAAAACGCATTCCTTCCAATCTTGTTCACACTGTCTGGAATATTCACGTGGGTTAGGCCGGTGCAGCGTTCGAATCCAAAATTACCAATCTTCTTCACTCCAATAGGTATTTTGATTGAAGTAAGGCCAGAGCAGCCATGGAATGCGTTCCTCCCGATATCGGTTACACTGTAAGGAATCTCTACGGAGGTGAAATCCTTACAATCTTTGAAGGCTTCTTCTCCGATCTTGGTTACACCATTTGGGATGACCAAGTCACCCTTATAATTCTTGTCGCAACTAAGGACGGTCAGGCCGCCTTTACTAATTGTTAAATAATTGTTCTTTTTCATAATTCTTAAATAAGTTTTATTTGTTAATTAAAATATTTAGATGGAACAGGCATCGTAATAACTATCCAGTTCCGATTTGACTTATTTTAGCTGATTTCATATCTTCACTATCTTCCACCCATTCTTCTTGTTGGTCTTTCCGCTCTTCTTGTAATGACTGATTGTTGGATTCTTAACCCGCAAATCCTTGGCTGCATCCTTATGCGAAGAATAGTTCTTCTATGAGCCATCAGACAACTGAATGGTAATCTGTCTGCTGTTCCCCAAAGAGATCTTCTATTTGTGGTCATCCGATAGATGCAAACCACTCATCCCATAACCTCCGTAATTCACATTCAAGACTGCCATGAACTCCCGTATCCAGTAGCTTTCGGCTTCCTTCATCGCCTTCTCCAACTCCTCTTTTGTATCAGCAGACAACTATTCCAGAATATAATACATCCATCTGTCAAGGCCATAAGTCTTACGAGCCTCTCTTATCTTTCTGCCGCCATATGGAGACCTGGGGCTATGCCATGTGTAGCGCCTCTATTTTTCATTCGTGGTAGCACCAACGTAATGCTGGTTGGTGTCGATTTGAATATAGACATACACAACCGCGTTATACTTCTTCTTTCCCATTTTTATTCCTGGTTTTTATGGTTAATGTAACTCCTATCTCCCTTTTAAGATAACTGATCAATCCCCGATAGGCATCACTTCGCTTTCGATTACGAGGGCAAATCTGGAGAAGCTCCTGTAGACCAACCTCTACGATTTTTCCATCTTGAAGTGCTCCGAAGCGGTCTACGAGACTACGAAGATCAGATTGGAATGGCGGCTGATCAATATCAGTAGCAGCTTTCTTTACGCCAGACGAAGGATCGACTTCCTTCGTTGCTGCTTTCTACTGGCTTACTTCTGAAACTATCGTATCAGATGTAAATGTCATTAAAAGACTTCTGAAATAATCCATAACTATATTTTTGAGGAATTAGATGGATATAGAGAGCAGATTAAGAATAGGACAAAATGACACATTGAATACATTTAAAATTTTAATAAATACATTGTAAAGTGTGTCAAATTGACATATATTTTTTGGCATGACTTTTGCAAAATTATAGTTGTGATTATCAAATACAGTTTTTAACATTAATTCTTTACAATTATGACTACAAGTGAAAATGTAATCGTGAATGACAATTCTTGGGAGAACTTAGGCGAGGTCAGTATCTTTAGTTACAGCGACAGAAGGCAAAAGGGCACAGGTAGCCTATTGTACAAATATGTTCATGGATTGGGTCATCGATTCAAGCTGCTGTATGGAAACAAGGTCTATGCCCTTAGTAAGAATATGGGAATTCGCAATCAATATGATTCTGAAGTAGGTATGGTTATCATTGAAGATATCAAATAAGGATTCATCGTTGTTTTACCTGGCAATAAACAAGTGGATGCTAATGTCCACTTGTTTTTTCACATGTCCAGAGAGTTTTTCAATGGCTGACTCTCAAACTAATTAGTGTCCATTTTTTTAGGCAATAGTTAACTATATTAATAATGATAATTTGGACACACTTTTTATAAGAACTAACTTAACAACTAACTTACTACCGAATGGAACGTAGTGGAGTGAGGGTTGGGTATATCTGAGCGAAGCGAAGATATACTCATCTGTCCTAATCCCTACGGAGTATTAGGATGTGTCTTTGTCTAAAGACAAAGCCCTTTTTTGTTCCAACAAGTTGTAACAAAAAAATAGATTTAATAGGGAGTTTTCATCTATTTCTGAAAGGTTCACCTTCTTTTAATGAGTATTTGGGTGTCAACCATTGCCAAAACTCAGGGGCATTAGCAAAAAAGTGGCCATTTCCTTGCTTGTTTCAAATATTCTTCTCATTTTTGCAAAAAAATAGTATGAAGAAATACCTATATCTACTTATTATCCTGCTAGGCTCAGTCTCATGCTCCCCGAAACAGAACGTTGACGAGGTCGACAGGAATACTACACTTCTTGACCTGTTCTATGGCATGACTGGTGGCGTCGAGGGTGACAGATCCTATCGTGGGACTTGTTGTATCCTGGATTCCATCCCCGGAGTGATCAGGTATGAGGACTTCGGAGAATGGAGGGAACCGGACGAGCAGCGATGGTATGAATCCTCATTGATCCTTTATGTTGACGAAACTTTTCCATCAGAGGCCATAGCCAGAAACCTGGCCATTCATGCCGACTCCATCCTCAACGATTATTTCTACTGTGGGTCGACTCCCCTCCCTGATAATATGAGGACAGGCAAGGATTTCGTCAGGTTCTTCAGAAGCCGTTTTATAGAGGCTGATGGCGTGAAGGGACTGAAGAGTGAAGATAAGGAATCACTCGAAGTCTTCTATCCCTATAGGCTTGCCGTCGTATTATGCAGGATTTACAAGACAACCTATATCCTTGAGACCTGTGCCGATGCCAACGGGTCCTGTGGTTGCCCGAGTGATGCCATGTATATAACATATGACTCAAATGGAATTCCCTTGAAGTTTGAGGATATCTTTATCAAGGGTTCAGAAAGCAGGGTCAATGGCTTGCTTAACGAAAGATTTGACAAGGAATACGAAAAGAAGAATGGTCAGATGCCCGAGCCACATGACTTCTATAATCTGGTTGGTGACAACTGTGCCATTGTAAAGGAGGGCGTCCTCTTCTATTATCCGCCATATCAACTGGGTTGTGGCGCTGAAGGGCAATACAATCTGATATTGCAATACAATGAAATCAAGGATATCTTGAAAGAAGATTTACAATAATTATTCTCCTATTCCAAATCATCATCAACAAGGTCTGCTGGATATGTGAATACCCGGTGGGCCGTTTTCTTATCTATACTATCGTCAGATTGACCCCCAGTTTCACCAGAGTCGATATCAGGTAGTCATAGTTGTCCCTACGCCTCTTTTTATATGGAATCAGCTTGTGGATATCTGCCAATGAAATGCTCTTGTCTACGTTGTTTCCTTGAAGGATATCATCATCACTCAGCCATCCGTTCTCGATCAATATCACTATCCTGGCCAGGATCTTGCTGCTCTTAGTGACGCCAAGGATCTTTGCTTCAGTCATCTCCCTCTTGGTTATCTCCGGAGTGTAGAGGTTGTTGTTGATATACTCCAACAGCCTCTTCCCTAAGGGGAACTCTCCATTGGGACCATAGAAGTCCTCCGAGCAATACATCCTGCAATCACTCCCATCGTTCTTTCTCAGGGAAATCCTGCAAACCAGCTGACAATACTGATAGAGGTTATAGTCACCTATACGACAGCAGCTTCCATAGCCATCATTGACTCTAGCAGCGCTTGAGTCAGGCAGGAACCACTTGCCGCAACAGATGATGCTGCCGAAGTCCCGATAGTCATTCGTGGACTTGGTGTCGCTTGCACCATAGTATGTGACAGCAAATCTGGACTCGGGGACTCCCATCTTCAACAGTGAATCCCTTACCTCGTCCCTCCACCTGGACTGGTTGGAATCCGTCATATCACCGGACTCATCTCCCTTGAAATCCTTCCAGACGACTATAAGCGAGCCTTGGGGTTCATTCTCGATCTTGCTTTTCAGCGATTGCAAGAAAAGGAGTTTTTCATACTTGGTGGGCTCGCTGTTTCTTTTAAGCACGAAAGGGAACCTCACGATATCAAGCTTCGATCTGTATTTGTTCTTGACGTCAATCAGCTGGAATCGTCCCTGCCCGCTGAAGAGCAGGTCTCCACAACCTTCGGCAATCAGCAGCCTGGTCTTCATGCCGCCTTGAGAGAGGTCCTTCGGCAGGAACTGGATGGGGTAGCTGTCCTTGGGTGTCTTAAGCCAGTCTTGGATATTCCGCGAAAGAATCATCAGTGAGGACTCCCTTTCCAGTTTGCCCAATTTGGTGCTGTCATCAAATGGATCATAACGGCGGCCCTTGATGTATTTGCCGTAGATTGTCTCCATTTCACCAATCCCCTTGGAAACGTAACCACCGTTGTTGTCCCGGTCAGTCATCATGATCGGCAGCCAGCCCGGTATTTCCGACATGGGATGATAGAACTGGGGCGTCTCATCGATAAGGATGTGTTTCCTCAGGTCCCCCCGGGCCATCAGCTTGGTGAAATCCCCGTCAAATGGGGGCAGTGTGGTAATCTTCGGATTATAGACCAGAAGATGGTCGGGAAGGTCACTGAAGAGCCTTGAGTGGGTGATGATGACAATCTTCTTGCCGAGAAGAATCGATGGATTCTGTTTGTAGCTCAAGAGATTCTGTTCCACATCTAATCGGTATGGGTCATTAACGCCCTCACTCGTATAGAGCATCATTACGTCTGAAGGAGTCAGCTTGGCGTCGTTGATTAGGTAAGCATACATGCTCCTGCATTCCTTTCTGGTGTCGACGGCATAAAGGATACCATCTGAATGATGATCGTGAATGATCTCCTTGAACAATGTGGTCTTGCCAGAGCCACAGCCAGTCGATAGGATGTAGGCGCCATCGGAATCAGGGATGTCTATGGATGCACCATTGCCTAGAGTCCTTGTTGCCATGGTAATGTCGCAAATGGGAAAGAGTCCCCTTCACTGGAAGGGGCTCTGCAATATGGAATCAATAGTAATTAGAGGGAAGTGGCTTGCCTGGGTTGAGCTCGACGATCTTCTGCTTCCTGATTTCAACCTTCATATCAAGATACTTCTGGTAAAGAGGGTCATCAGCCTCGACGAACTCAAGATTGTCGCTCCTCCAGTTACACCAGTCATTGTCCTTGTGGATAACCTTCGGACACTTCATGTCGGCGTCATCTCCCTGAACGTAGCCAGCCGCCTTCATTATCTCATCCACATCCACCGGATAACCGTTGTAAAAGCCGCTCTTGGGAATGTTCACCTTGGGGCCGCAATACCAGAAGAGACCCACATCAGGGTCAAATATCTGATATTTGATGTTTACTTCGGTGCCATCCATCTTTATCGTACCGTCTCTTGAGACATTAAGGCGGTTTTCCTCGTAGATTATGTCAACGCTGTCCGTCGTGGTATGCTGGTAGTGATAGGGGACCCATTCGAGGTTCTTGTAGTAGTTGTTCGTAAGATCACCGTCCTTGTGGCTGACCTCATACTTCTTGCCGTCATTGGGGCACGGTGGACACCAGCACTTGAGTACCGCTTCATCGATGTAGACCATGGCTCCGATGGCGTTCTTGACGTACATCCTGCCATTGGGGTGGACCTCCTTCTTGGGATAGGAGGTCTTCCCCTTATAGTTGTAGGCAAGGAGGTTGCCGCTGTAGGATACCCAGATAAATCTGTCCCTGTAGTAGCGGCATTTGGCTCCTTTGAAATCTCTTTCTGTCGGCATGATTACTCGTCGTTTAGCTTGCCTTCATCGAGCAGCTGATTCACAATGTCATTCCAATATGCAGCCTTCCTGAGGTCTGCGTCTTCCGGACCGTAAGCACCTTTGTAGATGGCGAAAAGATCACAGGCACTCTCATAATCGCCTAACCGATAAGCCTCCTTGAACCACTGGATTGCCTTCTTGTGGTCTTTCTCGCTCAGGTAGGCACCGGTAAGATACATTTTGCCAAGCACAGCAGCTGCATCTCTGACACCTCCAACAGCGGCCTTGGCAAGCAGCAGTTGTGCCTTATGGGTATCCTGCTTGACTACTTCGCCTTTCAGATAGAAAGTCGACAGCAAATAGTCTGCACCATGCACTCCAAGCTCAGATGCCTTTTTGAGCAGTTCAAATGCCTTAGCTTTATCTACCTTGACACCCCAGCCATTATAGTGGATGCAACCAAGGTAGAACATGGCACCAGGATGATCCTTCGAAGCAGCCTCATTGAGCCACTTGAAAGCGTTTGGGTATTCTTTTTTGTCATGATACTCCATACCCAATTCAAGTTGAGCATTAACGTCGCCCGACTGGGCTTTCTTTAGTAATTTTTCTAATTTTGTCATATTTTTTAGATGTTTAATTGTGAATTAATCCCCACTGCCGAGGGTTAACGCCCCCCTGGCAGTGGATTTTGTTATCAATTGGTTTCTGGTGATCCCAGAGTGCTAGTCCTGAACTTCAGGAGCGACTCGACCTGAGATTTCGGGTATAAGTTACGATGCCCCACCTTGACAGATGGCAGATACTTGTCTTTGGTCCAGCGGTACAGGGTGGGCTCAGAAATCTTAAGTCTTCTCATCACCTGGTCTGAGGAATAGTATTCTTCCTTCTCGACCCGGTTCTCACTGTCCACCTCCTTCACGATTTCTCTAAGAAACTCCTTGAGGTCGGACAGAGAAATAATTGCCAATCCATGTGGATTGCTTGACAGGATGTCTTGAATGTTCATATTTTTATTGTTTTATTTGGAATTAATACTGTACGTTTACGGTTCTGGATGATTACATCAACGGCATTGGACAGATCACCAGCACAAGGGAATTCCATTGTCACAGAACAGTCTGTTGCATTCTTGACTATTTCAATGACATAGTCAAGATAGCGCTTGGCAAAGCATTGCTTGACGAACTCCTTCATCTCCTCATAGGCAGCATCTGGATAGATGGACTCTTTCGAGACGCAATCGCAGATGTACTGAAAATCTTCGGCTCGTTCAACGTAGGTGAATCGAATTTCAGCACCACATATTGTTTTCAGGAGGTCGTCTGCCTGGCGCTCGGGCAGGGAATACAGGAAATCCCAGAAGTCATCAAGACAATTATTCGGATTCCCCTTGAGCACCTGCTTCAGAGCTTCGAGATTAGCAAACAGCTCTTCATTGGGACCGAAGTCACGAGGGACATAGAAGTCGTAATCGAACAGACTGCTGGTGAACCGGCCATTGACACCATCTTTGGCCATCTGACGACCGATGATTTCGCTGATAAAAACACCATCGGCCGATTGGACCTCAAGAGTACCATTGTCACTACCAACACTGTAGCTGACCTTGTTCAAGTCAAGTGCCTTCTTGGCGGAATCATAACCTTCTTGTGAGTTGAAGGCATAGCGTATAGTTTTTGTCATAGTGTTAAAATTTTTAGAACCTTCCCCACTGGCTATCCACTGGGAACAGCCAGCGGGGTTGGTGGTTAGTGATTATTCGTTGGCGACAGTATTTGGTGCAGCCTTAGCGGCCTTGGTCGCTTCCTTTGCGGCTTTGGCTGCTTCCTTTGCCGCCTTGTCTGCTTCCTTTTTACGCTTCTTATCAGCCTTGTCTGCTTCATCCTCAGCCTTCTTTTGAGCAATGGCCTTACGGTTGTCGATAACTTCATTGGGTGAGCCGAGCTTGATGACGGGAATGGACTTGCTTGCAGAATTAGCTTCAGCAATCTCCTGAGCCTTCGAATCAATGACTTCCTTGTTCTCCTCTCGAAGTTCGGCAATGTCATTCTTGTGGTTTTCTACGAATGAAATGTACTGCTCATGCAGATACACCTTGAGATCGTCGATATGGTTGGCTTTCAGATGCTTCTTGATTTTCTCAAGCTGAGTGCCATCGAGCTTGGCGATGAAGGTCGAGATGTTCAACTCAAAGTCACGCTTCTCCTCCTCCTTGTGAAGGTAGTCGACGATGTTGTAGACGGCCTCAAGATAACCGATGCGCTTGACCAGCTTCAAGCCTTCCTTGTCGCCCTTGACGGCAATAAGAGTGGCGAACATGTTGTTCCAGGCAACAGCCTTCTTGTCCTCGTCGCAGATGTACTTTGCCTCAGGCTGGCGCTTGCCGAGCTGAATCTCGTTGAGCTCCTGGCGACGGAACTGGTCCTTCTTGCGGGTAAGGGCCATCTCAGCATACTTGTCGGTCACACCGAAGTAGTCCTTGAACTTGTCTATCTCCTCCAGGATCGACACCTTCACGCCGTGCTTTTCAACGACGGCATGTCTGATATCGATGCCATCCCAGCCCTTGCGGACGTTGTTCAGACGACCGACATAATCCATCACGGAACCGCTGAACTGAGCGAACTCGACCCAGAGATTGAATTCCGGATTCAAAATGCAATCTACGGTGCGGTGCTGACCATCTGTGACAACAAAGTATCTCCATATATCGGGGTCATCAGCGGCGATCACATGGCCATCGAAGGTCATGATCGACTTGCCCTCTTCAAGGACGCGCTTTGCCCAGGCTGCCTTGGCTGGCTCATCGAAGATGCTCGAGTTTGTATCGTTGAGATTATCCTCAAGCAGCTTCAGGTTGCTAGAGTGGATCTCACGGTTCTCGTTGACAACGGCAGGAATGAAACCGGCAGTGAGCAGACAACGAAGGAGCACCTGTGGCATCTTGCGGTAACCTTTTGCCGGATCGGATGGAGTGGACACATCGGGATTGGGATTGCCGTCAGCGTCAACGATACCGGCTTCAGCAAGAACCTTGAGAGCGCTGGCCTTTTCCTCAGGAGTGGCCTTCGTGGGAAGGTCAAGCAGATCGATGGTTTCAGGTTGAGCTACACTTCCAGTAGCACTTGGCTGATCGTTGGTATCCAGATCAGTAGGATTGGTCTCATTGGCAGCGGCAGGCTGCAGGGGTTGCTCGTTAAGAGCGTTGTTATTTTTTTCTTCCATAACAATAAAATTATTTGTAAATAAATTAAGTTCAATGTGAGCCTCTCACTCACCTGGGCTGTTGGGGTCGCCTGGATCTTGTTGGTAACCTCATGGAGGCAATTCGGTGGGCTACGCGGCCCTGCTCTTTGACTGTCGATATTCATATTGTCAATTCTATTTTATGTTGACTGGATGCTTTCTTACATCAATTTGCGGGTGCAAAGGTATAACTAAGATTTGGGGTATAAAATCATTTTGTTATACTTCTGATAAATCCTTCTTTCGACCGGCTTCTGTCCGGCAAATTTCCCATAGCAGGAGTTGCCGCGAATGCGGGTCTTATTCGGCTTGTGGTAGCTTTTCCTATGAGGCGCTATACAGATGATTGCTCTGTGCTGAGACATCATGAAGCAAGGGATTGTAATGCAGTCATCAACGACTTCCGACTCATCGGTCAACTTCAAGCTATGGAAAGAGATGTTGGCAGAATTTGATTTCGTTACCGAAGACATATCTGCCTGAAAGACGTGGAGCTTGAAAGGCTCTGCCGCACAATCAACATCTGCGTTGTCAGGGATGGTTTGCTGAAGGGGATGATCCTTGAAAAGATCAATTGTAAAATGTACTTCCATTTGGTCTTGATTAAGGAAGTTCAACATTATATATAATAATGTGTGTTTCCACACCTGTCCCATTCCACTAGCGGTGGTCAGGGCCGAGGGTTGCGATGGGCTTGAGTTGATCAATCTCACGCCCTCGCCGGGGGACCTCAAGGAGGAGAACCCTCCTCAAATCTGGAACCTATCACTCCAGCTGGTAGCCAAACGAGGTTCCTGAAGCTCGATTTGCGGGTGCAAAGATAGGTTGTTTTTAGTCGGTATAAAATTATGCCTTGTTATACTTCTTAATAACCTTGTTAAGCGTCCCTCTCTGCCTGTCCTGAACGGCATACTCATCATTGCCGGAGCTGGTGTAGATGCTGCCCTTCTTGGTCGTGTTCTCCAGCTTGTAGTAGAGCTGGAGCGGTGACTTTGAGCCGTTGTAGAGGCTCTTGTTCCACAGATAGGTGACTAAGGCCATGACTTTGTACTTGTTAAGTTTGCC
>JAEEGL011516052.1_pt1 | contig 15752 bp, 19 predicted proteins | sample 9134231 | NCBI WGS metagenome assembly JAEEGL01 (sample SAMN16246548, study PRJNA631951) | gut metagenome | biome: gut microbiome; feature: rumen; material: fiber-attached | host: Bos | place: Iran: Karaj | collected 2018-10
AAAGAGTATATTAATATAGAAAAACCAAGAGAAATATCCAAAAAAGAAGTGTTAATAAATAACGAAGAAAGTCCTAAAACGAAAACAAAACACTAATTTAGGACTTTTTAATTTTAAAATATTGACAATTATATGTATATGTGCTAATATTTTATTAGACACGAAAGAGTGTTTTTATTTTAGAAAAATTTGAGGTGAATTGATGAAAAAGATTGCTAGATTTTTTGTTGGTGTAAAAAAAGAATTGAAAAAAGTTAGATGGCCTAAGAAAAAAGAAATGATAGTATATTCGGTATCTACTATTTGTATAATTGTATTCTTTATGCTATTCTTCGTAGGAATAGATGCAGCCCTTGGAACATTAGTGAAGGTGTTTGGATAATGGAAAAAGAATGGTATGTTGTAAACACCTATTCTGGACATGAGAATAAGGTTAAAGAAAAATTAGAGATGCGTGCAAGTTCTATGGGGATGGAAGATTACATTTACCGTGTTGTTGTTCCATCTCAAAAAGAAGTTGTTGTAAAAAATGGCAAAGAAGTAGAAAAAGAATCAAAAATGTTTCCAGGATATATTTTAGTTGAAATGGTTATGACAGACGAAGCATGGTTTGTAGTTCGTAATACACCAGGAGTAACAGGATTTATTGGTTCTTCTGGTAAAGGTGCAAAACCATTCCCACTACCAAAAGAAGAAGTAGATAAGATTCTTGGAAGTATGGGAATGAGTAGGTTAGATGTAGAAAGTGAATTAGAAGTTGGTACTTCAATCAAAGTATTAAAAGGAGCATTTGCTAACATGTTTGGTAAAGTTAGTAAGATTGACTTAGCTAATCAAATAATTGAAGTTGCAATTGATTTATTTGGTCAAGAAACAATTGTTGAAGTAGGATTTGAGGATATAGAAAAAGTATAAAATAAAATATACTTTTTTGTTTGCAATTTTTTATTATTTTGTTATAATAATACATATTGGGGGATAATATATGGAAAATAAATTTGAAAATATATTACAAGAGATAAAAGACAAATATTCATATTTAAGATTATCAGATAAACAGTATTTAGAATTAATTAAAATATCTTGTAAACATCAGTATATAAATTCATATATTGATAATATTATTAAATCAATTATTACTAAGAATTCAGAAGAAATAGTACCTGATTTTATGAAAAAATTGACAAGAGAAAAAATAATGAGTAATTACATAGATGATTTTTTAACTTATTCCAACGATATTAATAATAACTTATATCAAATAAGTAAAATATTTTATTTCTATAAATTAATAGCGAAAGAAGATCAAATTATAAATGTTACTACTGCATTGTTTTTATGTAATAATAAGTATAAAAAAATAGTTGAAAATATAAGCAAACATTATAATAAAATAGAAATCAATAATCAATTAATACAACTAATTTTAGATTGTTATTCTAATACTTTTCAAGACGAAATACTTAGTGAAGAATTATATGATATCGAAGATAGTTTTAGTATTTATCAAAATGATATAAGAAATTTACCGCCAATTACTAATTCAGAAAAGCAAGAATTATTAATCAAAGCAAAAAACGGAAATAAAGAAGCCCAAAAAAAATTCATCGAAGCTAATCTGAAATTGGTAATTGCTATTGCCAGAAACTATCGAAAATATTATTCAAGAGATTTTCTTGATTTGATTCAAAATGGTAATATTGGATTAATGATAGCACTAGAAAAGTTTGATATTTCAAAAGGATATCAATTCTCAACATATGCAACTTGGTGGATTAGAAGAAAAATAATTGACTGTATTCAATATAAATATATTATTAAAATTCCAAATTGTACTTATCAAAAAATAAATAAAGTCATAAAATGTCAAACATGGTTAGAAGAACACGATATTCCAAGAACACCAGAAAATATATCTAAAAAAACAGGCTTTTCCATTAAAGAAGTTAAGAGGATATTATCAATACCACTGACAGTTGTCAGCATAGATACTCCAATTAATACAGAAGATGAAGACGGAAAAGTGATAGGTGATACAATTGAGTCAGAAGAAAATCCAATGCAATCTGTTGAAAATAGAATGATGAATGAAAAATTTTATTCAATAATAAAGGAAATGTATAATAATAAATTTTTAACTGAAAGAGAAATAAAAATATTATTTCTTTATAATGGAATACGAGTAAACAAACTAACATTTGAAGAAATTGGAAAAATCTATCACATGTCTAAACAAGGAGTCCAACAAATGTATAAAAAAATATTAAGAAAAATACGATTATCAGATTATAAATATGAACTTTCTGAATATTTAGAAGAAAGTAGTTGGGTAAAAAGAAAATGATTAATAAAAATGATAAATGCGCAATAAATGATGAAGATTTAAATGCTTTAAATTTATATATGAAAGAAATATCACATATACCGTTATTAAAAGAGCAAGAAGAAAAAATATTATTATTAAGTTTACAAAGTGGAAATAAAGAAGCATTTGATAAATTAATAAAAAGTAATTTAAGATTGGTCATAAATATTTCTAAAAAATATATTAATAAAGAATTACCATTAGAAGATATAATACAGGAAGGTAATTTAGGATTAATATATGCTAGTTATCATTATGATATGTCCAAAGATGTTAAATTTTCAACATATGCAACTCATTGGATAGAAAAATATATTAAGATGGCTATAATCAAAAATAATAATATTCATCAAAATCCTAAAATATACTATAAAATATCAAAATTAAAATCATTATATAAGGAATTATGTATGATTTTAGAAAGAAAACCATCGTTGGAAGAACTATCAAATTACACAAATATTAAAAAAGAATACATAGAAAAAGTTTTTTCTTATAATTATGAAGTAGAAAGCCTTAATACACCCATAAAAATTGATAGCAACGAAGTATTTCAAGATTTCATCATAGATTATAGTAAATCAATAGAGGATATTATTATAGATAAAGAATTTAAAGAATTTATCTATTATATATTATTTAAAAGTAATATATTAAATGAAGAAGAACAATTCATTTTTAAAAACAGATTTGGTTTTAATAATAAAATAATGAGTTATGACGAAATAGGCGAAAAATTAAATATAACACGGGAAGCAGTAAGACAAAAAATAGTAAAAGTCATAATTCGTTTATTAAAAATATATGGAGAAAAACTAATTGAATTCTCTGATAATCCAATCGATGCTCGAAAAGTAGTAGATGAAGCAACCAATGGTTATTTTAAAATATATAGCTTTAAAGCTAAAAACAGAAGAAAAACTATTAACAAAAGTTAATAGTTTTAACATTATCTAGGACCTGGACCAGGTGTGAATGCTCTTGCACCTATTACAATAACAAGTAAAATAAATAAAACTAAAATTATAGCTGCACCATATCCTGAACCATATCCACCTTGGTTGCAACATCCACCACCATAAGGGTATCCGCCGTAGCCTTGGTATCCACCATAGTAATACATATGCATCCTCCTATCTATAATATCATATTAAAATGAATAAAAAATGTTTATGAAAAAAACCTAATTATGTTAATTTATTAAATTATTAACATATAATTAATTAGGTGGTAAAATGTCAAAAGAAGCATTTAAAGAATTTGTAAGAAGAAATCCAAAACTTATCAAATATGTTAAAAATAATGAAATGACTTGGCAAAAATTTTATGAATTATATGATATGTATGGGGAAAATAATGATATTTGGAAAGAATATCTTAAAGAAGAAAATAAAGAAAAAACAGCAGCAACCGTCGCAAGCTTTACAGAGTTTATAAATTGGTTAAAAAATGTCAATTTAGATGGATTACAAGAAGGCATAGGTAATGTTCAAAGAGTATTAGGTATTTTTCAAGATTTCACCAAGAAAGATAACGAATCCAAAAAAGAAGAATATAAACCTAGACCTATCTACAAACATTTTGAGGATTAATGAGTATTGAACTTCAATTTAAAATAAAAAATAATCCCTTTTATTTAGAATATCTTCACGAACATTCATATTGGTATAAAATATTAAATAGAAATCCAGATAAATTTAATGAATTTGTAGAAGAAGTAAAAAATACTTACCACTTAAAACCAACAGATAAAATAAAAAAAGCTCTGGATACAGTTGATATGTTAAGTAGTATTTTATCCACTTTTAAATGACAAAAAAATATGATACAATTAATATGAGGGATGAACATGCGAGTTATTAGTGGTAAGTATAAAGGTAAAATATTAGAAGGATTTCATATAGAAGGTACTCGTCCAACAATGGATAGAGTAAAAGAATCTATATTTGGAAGCATTCAAAATTATATAAAAGATAGTATAGTTCTAGATTTATTTGCAGGAAGTGGCTCCCTAGGAATAGAAGCTATTAGTAATGGAAGTACTGCCTGTTATTTTGTTGACAATAATGATAAACTAATTAATATTATCAATAAAAACACTTTAAATATGGAAGAAAATATTGTCGTTTTAAAAAAAGAATATAAAGATGCATTAGAGTATTTCCATGATAATAATATTAAATTTGATATTATATTTTTAGATCCACCATATAAATTAAATTTAATAAATAACAGCATTGAATTAATAGAAAAATATAAGTTATTAAACAATAAAGGTATAATTGTTTGTGAGTATGAACAAGAAATATTTAATTGTAACTACACAGTTATAAAAGAAAAAAAGTACGGGAACAAAAATATTAGGATATATAAAAATAATGAAGAAAATTAGAAAGAATTTTCTTTTTTTCTTTTACATTATATACATTTATAAGAAATTTTGTTATAATTAATTACAGAGTAGAGGTGGTATGTTTGAAAAAAAAGGTTCCTTTTTTATTAATAGTTACACTTATAAATATAATATTAATAAATAGTGTTTATGCAATTGGTAGTTACGAAGAAGAATTAAATAAATTTCCAGATGCATATAAAGCAAAAATACAAGCTCTTCATAATATCTACCCAAACGCTATCTTTGTAGCGAAAAGGCCTGATAATTATAATGGAAAATATAAATGTTCCGGTAAAGTTTATGATGCAACTTTAAATTTTAATACAATGATAGAATTAGAATACTATGATACATATAGAAATATCAAAGATAGATGTTTAATTGATTATGGTGATGGTTATAAATCAACTGATTCCTGGGCATATAATTTTTATACAAATGAATTTGTTGGATTTAGTGGCGGTAGCTGGTATATCGTTAATCGTGAAACAATAAATTATTATTTAAATTCATTGAATTATTTAAATGAATCAAATATTTTTGCGTTTGAAAATTTAAATCATAACAGTGGGTCATATACTATAGAAGGTATTGAAAATATTTTAGGAAATTCATTTATGCGTGATAGTTACTGTCCAGGTTCTACTAAATTATATTCAGAAGTAATAAAAGAAGCAGCTGAAAAAAATGACTTGAATGCATACTTTCTAGCAGCTCGCATGCGACTTGAACAAGGAAGAAATAAAGGACCATTAGTATCAGGTACATATCCAGGATATGAAGGTTATTATAACTATTTTAATGTTCAGGCAAATGGTAAAACTAGAGAAGATGTATTTGTAAACGGATTAACGTATGCCAAAAATCATGGATGGAACACAGAATATACCGCCATTATAGAAGGCGCTAAATTTGTTGCTAACGGCTATATCAACGATGGGCAAGACACCCTTTACTTACAAAAATGGGATGCAACAGGAACTTGCTGGGCAAACCATCAATACATGCAAAATGTATCAGCACCAGTAACAGAAGGAAATATGTTATTTAAAGCATATAAAACAGATAGTAATTATAAAAATGCAAATTTTGAATTTTTTGTAACAGTTTGGGAAGAGCAGACAACAGAAACATCTTTACCAAATTCAGGAAATCCAAATAACTGGCTTAAAAATTTAACTGTTAACGGTGCTACTGTACCAGGGTTTGATAGTGCAAAAACTGATTACTCAATTACAGTTTTATCCTCAACAGATAGTATTGATGTTGATTATGTAAAAGTTGCAAATACATCAAGTGTAACAGGAAATGGAAGAATAAATCTACCAAATGATGAAACAAAGGTAAACCTAGAAGTAACAGCAGAAAATGGTAATAAAAGAACATATACATTAACTATTTATAAACAAGGAAGCAACAACAATAATTCTTCATCAAACGGAGTAAATAATAATGACAAGGCAAGACCATCAGTTGCAGTATCTGAAATCGTAAATGCATCAGGAATAAAAAGTGACGGTACATATTTAAGTGGTTTTAATCTTGGAACTAAAACTGAGGATGTTAAAAATAAGTTGAAATCAATTGATGGAAGTATAAATGTATCAATAAAAGATGCAAATGGAAATGAAAAAAATGGATCAATTGCAACCGGAGATAAAGTGACAATAACCAGTGGCACTGAAGTTAAAGATTACTATATTGTTATTTATGGAGACGTCAATGGAGACGGAAATATTAAAGCCAGTGACTATGTATTAATCAAAAATAATATTATGGGAAACAAAAAATTAAATGGAGCCAATCTAAAAGCAGCTGATGTTAATAAAGATGGAAATATTAAAGCCAGTGATTATGTATTAATTAAAAACAATATTATGGGTAGCTATAATATCAATCAATAGGAGGTAGTTTATGAAATTTAAAAAATATATATTATTATTTGTAGCGTTATTCTTTATACCATTTTTAAAAGCAAATGCTGCAAATTTCTCATTAGGAGCAAGCACAAGAAATGTTATAGTTGGTTCAAATGTTACAATATATGTAAATGGTAGCGATGTAACAGGAAAAGTAAATATTTCATCATCTAATGCATCAGTATTATCTAGTGGAACTAATTCGTTATGGATAGAACCAAATGGATCAGTAACATTCAATGCTAAAAAGATTGGTAGTGCTACAATAACAGTAACGGGTTCATCATTATCAGACGGATCAGGTAATGATGTTAATTTAGGAAGTAAATCAATTACCATCAATGTAATTGAAAAACCAAAAGCAGCTTCTTCTAATAATTCTTTAAAAAATTTACAAGTAGAAGGATATGATTTAGAACCCGTCTTTGATCCTGGAACAACTGAATATAGTCTAACCGTAAAAAAAGGTACAGAAAGTGTAAATATTTCTGCAACACCAGATGATAGTAATGCAAACGTTAGTGGAACAGGTAATATTTTAGTTTCAGAAGGATTAAATGTTTTAAATGTTGTAGTAACAGCACCAAATGGTTACCAAAAAGAATATAAATTAAATATAACAGTTGAAGAAGAACCAATAATAGTTAGAATCAATGATGTGGATATGAGTATTGTTAAACAAGCTAATGCATTGCCACAGGTTAGTAGCTTATATTCTCCAAGTACAATTGAATATAAATATATGATTGATGGAGAAGAAAAAAGTGTAGAAATTCCTACATATATAAGTGATACAACAGGATATACACTTGTAGGAATAAAAGATAAAAAAGGGAAAATAAATTTATACATATACAAAGATAATAAATTTAGTATCTATAATGAATTAACTTTTAATAATAATATAGTTATATATCAAAAAGATGCCAAAAAAATACCAAACGGTTATAAAAAAGTAACAGTAAATATTAATGATCAAGAAGTTACTGCATATCAAAAAGAAAAAAATAATTTCTATTTAATATATGGACAAAATGTTAATAACAATGAAATTGAGTGGTACAAATATGATAAATCAGATAATAGTATTCAGAAATATGATGCAAAAGAAATAGATAAATTGCAAAACGAAAATCATAAATACTTAATGACTATATATATAATGAGTGGTATTTGTGCTTTTCTTGTATTATCAATTATGATATTATTATTTAAAATTAGAACATTTAAAAAATAATATAGAAATATATTATTTTTTTGTTAGATAAATGAGTTTTTATAAAATGTTTCTTTACAAAGATTTATTAACATGATAAAATATAGGTGTATTCATAAGAGAGGACGTGATATTATGGATAAAACAAAAACATATAATTCAAGTGATTTTCAAGAAGAATTAATTGCTGAAACAATTAAAGAAGTAGCAACTATTCTAGATGATAGAGGGTATAATGCTATTAACCAAATAGTAGGTTATTTAATGAGTGGAGATCCTGGCTATATATCAAGCCATAAAGAAGCTAGAAACAAAATAACAAAATTTGAAAGAACAGAAATCTTAGAAGTAATAGTTAAAAATTATTTAAGTGATTAATGCGTTATTTAGGATTAGATTTAGGAACAAAAACATTAGGAGTTTCCGTAAGTGATTTAACGTTAACAATAGCTACTCCACTAACAATAATTAGATTTGAAGATAGTGATTATGACTCAATATATTCAAAATTAAAAGAAATAATTATTGAATATGATATAAAAAAAATAATATTAGGATTACCTAAAAATATGAATAATACTATTGGTGATAGAGGAAATGAAACTTTAAAATTTAAAGACAAGTTATTTGAATGGTATGGAATAGAAGTAATAATGCAAGATGAAAGGCTTACAACCGTAGAAGCTACTAATTATTTATTAGAAGCAGATTTATCAAGGAAAAAAAGAAAGAAAAAAATAGATGCTTTAGCTGCAAATATTATACTTCAAACATATTTAGAAAGAGAAAGGAAAAAATAAAATGAAAGATGAAATAATGACATTTAAAGTAACAAATGATGAAGGAAAAGAAGTAGAATGTGAAGTGTTATTTACATTCGAATCAGATGAAACCAAGAAAAATTACATTGTATACACTGATAATACACTTGATAATGAAGGAAATACTAAAGTATATGCTTCAATATATAAACCAGAAGAAGCAGAACCAAAATTACTTCCTATCGAAACAGATAAGGAGTGGAAAATAATTGAAACAATATTAGAAGAATTACAAAATGAAGCAAATAAAACAAGTGAAGGAGGAAACAAAGAGTAATTTATTACTCTTTTATTTGAATGAAGAAGTTAATAATTAGTATATGTAGTTTAATATCAATTATAGTAATTTTATTATGTATTGGAATACTCTTGTATTCAAACGGTATTAAAGCCGTAAATAAAAGTAATAAACAAATAGAATTTGAGGTAAAACAAGGTAAAAATTATTATTCAATTTCTAGTGATCTATATAAAAAAGGACTAATAAAATCTGAATTTTGGTATAAAGTATATATAAAATTAAATCAAGTGCCTTCTATCAAAGCTGGTGTACATAAATTAAGAAAGAATATGAATGTATCTGAAATAATTGAAGAACTATCACAAAATAGTCAAAGCCCTGATGCAATTAATATTACTATTAAAGAAGGATATAATTTTTATGATGTAATAGATACAATTAAATATTATACAAATAATACTGATGAAGACATTAATAATTTATTAAATAATGAAGATTATATTAATAAGTTAATTAATGACTATTGGTTCATTACCGAAGATATAAAGAATGATAAATTATATTATTCATTAGAAGGATATTTATACCCTGATACTTATCAATTCGATAATAAAAATGTAAGTGTAGAAAATATATTTAAATCACTATTAGACCAAATGGATAAAAAACTAAGTGCTTATAAAGATAAAATTAATGAAAGTAATAATAGTATCCATGAAATATTAACCCTTGCATCCATAGTGGAACTTGAGGGAGTTAACAAAGAAGATCGTGACGAAATTGCTGGCGTATTTTATAATAGATTAAAGAGTAATATGAATTTAGGAAGCGATGTTACAACATATTATGGCGCAAAAGTAAGATTGAGTGAAAGAGATTTATATAAAAATGAATTAAATGAAGATAATGGATATAATACCAGAGTAAGCACAATGGCTGGGAAATTACCAATTGGCCCTATCTGTAATCCAAGTATAGAATCAATTAAAGCAGTATTATTCCCGAGTGAGAATGAATACTATTATTTTGTATCAGATAAAAATAAAAAGACATATTTTACTAAAACATATAATGAACATAATAAAAAAATAAATGAATTAAAGAAGGAAGGATTATGGTACGAATACAAATAGATAATTTAAAAAAAACTGCAAAAGCCAATCATATTCCTATAATACAAGACGAAGGATTAGAATTTATTATAAATTACATAAAAGAAAATAATGTAAAAAAAATATTAGAAATAGGGACTGCAGTTGGATATTCCTCAATAGCGTTCGCAAGCATTGATAAAAATATTAATATAACTACAATCGAACGAAATGATGACATGTATAAAGAAGCTATTAAAAATATTAATGATTTTAATTTAAATAATCAAATTAAAGTAATACATGATGATGCATTAAATATTAATATTAATGATAAATATGATTTGATATTTATAGATGCAGCCAAAAGCCAATATATAAATTTTTTTGAAAAATATAAGAATAATTTAGACACTGATGGAGTAATAATAACTGATAACTTGTCATTTCACGGTTTAGTTGAAGATGATAGTAAAACAAATAATCGAAACACAAAACAATTAGTCAAAAAAATTAGAAATTATATTGAATTTTTAAAAAATAACGAAGAATTTAAAACAGAATTTTTATCAATAGGTGACGGAATAAGTGTTTCAAAATTAAATAAAGGTACTTGTATTAAATAATAATTTAATATATAATAATAAGTGTATAGAGAGGTATACATAAATGAAATTATTAGTGATTTTATTGGGAACTATTTTAGGTATAATTGCTTTTCTCCTTATTATCTTTCTAATTATATGGGCTAAAATTAAAGCATCTGCAAGAAAATTAGGATTAGATAATGTTAATCTTAGTAACGTATTCGATGAGATTAAAAAAGGAATGCATGATTCAAATTATAATCAAAAACATATTAGTGGTATAACCAAACTTTTAAAGCCAAATATTGAAAGAGATTTTAAGACTTTTAATGAAAGTGAATTATACACTAAGGCAGAAACTGGTTTAAGAACAATTTTTAATTCATTAGAAGAAAAACAAGTCAAAAATGAATTACCACTTTTAAAAGAACAACTTAGAGAAATAATAAATGATTATAAAATAAGTAAAATAAACGTTAAGTTCGATGATGTTGTATTTCATAATTTTGCTCTAAAAAAGTATTATAAAAAAGATGGAGTTGCAACTATTCAAGTACAGACATCCCTAGAATACTACTTTAAAAAAGAAAAAGATAATAAAATAGTTGAAAATTATTCTAATTATAAAAAACAAACAAGATATACTGTAGATTTTATTTATGTATATGATATAACCCAAGTAAAAGATTATACACGTGTTTTAGGCGTACATTGTCCAAATTGTGGAGCTCCTCTTACAAAATTAGGCGATAAAATATGTGATTATTGTCACAGTGGAGTAGAAGATCTAAACTTAAAAAATTGGATGATGAGTGCTTATCACGAAGATTATTAAAAGGAGAGTGAAAGTATGGGTTTAATTAAAGCAGCAGTAGGTGCAGTAGGTAGCACGTTACACGATCAATGGAAAGAGGCCATCCGTTGCGATGATATGGGAAAAGATGTCCTAATGATGAAAAAGACAACTCCAACTGGTGTCATTTCAAATGGTTCAACTATAATAGTTGCACCTGGACAATGTGCTGTTATTTATGATAATGGACGTATTGTTGATGCATCAGCCGAAGATGGAGTATTTACTTTTGATTCATCGAGTACCCCATCATTATTTGCAGGACAATTCGGTGGAATGTTCAAAGAAATGTGGCAAAGATTTACATATAATGGAGTCTCAGCCAAAGAACAAGCAGTATTCTTCTTCAACTTAAAGGAAATTACAGATAATAAATTTGGAACTGATTCACCAATTATGTATAAAGATTGGGGTCATCCAATTCTAAATGCACGTACTAAAAAAGAAATTGGTATGAGTGTTAGAGTAAGATGTCATGGAACATATTCATTTAGAATTTGTGATCCATTTTTATTTATGCAACAAATAACAGGAACTGCAGATAAATTTACAAAAGATGAAATTGCAGATCAAATGCATGCCGAAATTATATCGTCACTTGCTAACGTTATGAATGGTCTAGGAAGTGATCAATATAAAATTGAAGTTTTAGAATTACAAAATAAGACAGATGAAATTAAAAAAATAATGGAAGAAAATGTATATGATGAAGCTATGAGAAATCGTGGCCTTCAAATTGTATCATTTGCCTTTGCTCCAGTATCATTAGACGAAGAATCACAAACTAAAATTGATAATTATGAAATTGGTGGAGATCAATATCAACAACAAGGTGTTCTTACAGGAGCATATGCCAATGCTATTCAAGACGCTGCTAAAAACGATGGCGGAGCTGCAACAGGATTCATGGGACTTGGTATGATGAATATGTCATCTGGAAATGCATTTGGAGGAATAGCCGGAGGATCTAATAGAGGTCTAGATTATATGCAAGGTGGAGAACAAAATAGTCAATCAAATCCTACTAAAGAAGTTAATAATGTTACAGCAAATTCAGGAGTGAAGTGTCCAAATTGTGGAGCACTAGTAAATGGTAAATTCTGTGGTGAATGTGGAACTAAAATAGAAGTTGCTGGACCAAAACATTGCACAAACTGTGGAGCAGAAATAGATGCAAATGCTAAATTCTGTGGCGAATGTGGAACTAAAGTTGCTTAACTTTAGTTTTTTTCTGCTAAAAACTATTGTTTCATAAATAATATTATGTTATAATTTTTATAGCTGAAAGAAGAGAATTACCTATATGAAAAACCTACTAATCGATATATAAGGGAATCTAATTCATAGCTGGTGTTGAAAGCCCAGTATAACTGGGGATCCTAAAGGTTATGATGTGATGCCCACCTAGGAGACTAGGTTTTATTCGATTCGGTAATCTCTCTTTTGGCTTATTTTTTTAAAGGAAGTATGATTTAATGAAAAAATTATCAGAAGAAACATATGTTGTCTTTGATTTAGAAACTACAGGCTTAAAAGCAAACGAAGGTGATTCTATTATTGAAATTGGAGCTGTTAAAATTAGTAACGGTGAAATAATAGATCGTTTTGATGAATTAATAAATCCAGGAAAAACATTAGATCCTAAAATAACAGAAATAACTTGTATAACAGATCAGATGTTAAAAAATAAACCAAAAGAAAAAGAAATGGTTATTAAATTTATGAATTGGTGTGAAAATTTACCAATGGTTGCCCATAATGCTCATTTTGATTTATCATTTTTAGAAATGGCCTTTTTAAAATATAATTTAGGAAGAATTAAAAATACGATTATAGATACATTAGGGTTATCAAGATATTTAGAGTCACATGAAAAATATCATAATTTAGCCACCCTAGTTAAAAGATACAATATTGATTGGGATGAAGATAAACATCATCGTGCTGATTATGACTCTGAAGGTACAGCCTTAATATTTTATCAAATGCTAAAAAAATTAGAATTGAATGAAATAAATACTTTAGAAGATTTAAAAAATTATAGAGCTATTATCCTTAAATATAATAATCAAACTATACAATAAAAAACGACACATTTAATGTGTCTTTTATTTTATAATTAACACGGTGATAAATTGAAAATCTATTTAGATCTAGTAATGATAATAAATTTTTTCTTTGATTTTATACTTCTTTTATGTATATCACTCATACTAAAAAGAGGAGTAAAATTTAATAGAATTATATATGGAGCCTTTTTTGGAGGATTAAGTATTTTATTTTTATTTATGAAAATAAATAATCTTGAATTATTTTTCTTTAAAATAATTATAAGTATAATAATGATACTCATAACATTTGGATTTAAAAATATTAAATATACTATAATTAATCTATTATATTTATATGTAGTAAGTATTTTTTTAGGAGGAGGTTTATATTTTTTTAATAATCAATTTTCATATAAAAAAACAGGAATTATCTTTTTTCATAATGGACTAGGTATCAATCTCATATTGATAATATTATTAACACCAATAATTGTATATATATATTATTATCAAGCCAAAAAAATTAAAAAAAATTATAATAACTACCATAAGGTAAGAATATATTTTAATAATGAATATATAGATTGTATAGGATACATGGATACAGGTAATAATCTTTTAGATCCTATAACTGGTAAAAAAGTAATACTAATAGATAAAAGAAAAATAATATTTGACATAACTGAATTTCGATATATACCACTTCAAACAGTAAGTGGTAATGATTTAATAAAATGTTTTAAAATAGATAAAGTAGTTATTAATAAAAAAACTTATAAAGATATTATAATAGGAATAATAGATAATATTAACTTAGATGGAATAGATATATTATTAAATAATAAAATGGAGGGTATATGATAAAAAAAATAATAAAATACATATTCAGTTTGTTTAAAAATAATAGCATTTATTTTGTAGGAAGTACCGATAAATTACCAGAACCACTTACCAAAGAAGAAGAAATATTTTATGTCAAAAAAAGTATGAATGGAGATTTAAAAGCAAGAAGTAAACTAATAGAACATAATCTAAGACTTGTTGTATTTTTAGCTAAAAAATACGAAAACACCAAAGTTGATTTAGAAGATTTAGTTAGCATTGGAACAATTGGATTAATTAAAGGAGTAAATACGTATAAACTAGATAAAAATATTAAATTAGCAACCTATGCATCTCGATGTATAGATAATGAGATATTAATGTTTTTAAGAAAAAATAAAAAAAGAAAAGGAGAAGTTAGTTTTGAAGATAATTTAAGCTATGATGCAGAAGGTAATGAATTACACTTAGAAGATATATTAGGAACCGATGAAGACATTGTAACTAGAAGTTTGGAAGAAGAATTAGAAAAAAAATTATTATATAATGAAATATCCAAATTGAATGAAAGAGACAAAAAAATAATGATAATGAGATATGGATTATTTAATAATAAAGAATTAACCCAAAAAGAAGTTGCAGATGTTATGGGAATTAGTCAGTCATACATTTCAAGAATAGAAAAAAAAGTTATTAATAGATTAAAATCTATTGAAAATTAATTTGCTTTTAAAAATTGAATATGGTATACTTCTAAATGCAAGGAAGCGATTTTAATGACAAATGAAATAAATAAGTATTATAAAAATGATATAAGAAATATTAAAAAGTTTTTAGCAAATAGACCAAATGTATTAGGATGTTATTGCTATGCAATTGGTGAGAACTTTAGCAGAAAAATATATAAATTAATTATAATATGCGATGATATATGGAAATGGCAAAAATTAAATTATAAAAAAAATGAATCAACAGAATATATAAATTTTTTATATACATCTGGCTATAATTTTGTTGAATATATAGGAATAAAAGAAAATAATTTTATCTTTGATTACACATTAATAAATCAACAAGAATTTATAGATAATCTAACAATTTGGAAATATTTTACATATGCAGAAAAATTTCAAAAACCTTTTATAACAGTAAAAAGTAATAATTTATTTGATAAAAATATTATAATAAATCAAAAAAATGCATTAACAACTAGTTTGCTAATGCTAAATAATAATAAAACAAGTTTCTTTGATATTATGTTAAATATTTATTGTATATCAGGTCATTTAACAAGTGAAAAAATTACTTTAGTAAATGAAAACTATGAAATGCTTAAATATATGTATACAAAATATGACTTGATTTCATGTGATGATAGAGAACAAGCAAAT
>JAEEGL013921257.1_pt1 | contig 15752 bp, 6 predicted proteins | sample 9134231 | NCBI WGS metagenome assembly JAEEGL01 (sample SAMN16246548, study PRJNA631951) | gut metagenome | biome: gut microbiome; feature: rumen; material: fiber-attached | host: Bos | place: Iran: Karaj | collected 2018-10
GGCGTAGACCGCAAGCAGATATGCCACGCCTTAGAGTCCTACGTGCCCACCAACAACCGCTCGCAACTGATGGAGACCCCCTACAACCGCCTCATCGTAGATGCCTACAATGCCAACCCGTCGAGCATGGCCGCGGCCCTTGAGAACTTCATCGCGATGACTGTACCCAGTGACCTCTCACCTCTCACCTCTCACCCCTCACCCCTCACCAAAATGGCCATCCTTGGCGACATGCGCGAACTGGGCGAAGTAAGCCAAGAGGAGCATCAGAAGACGGTAGACCTGCTGGCCGCATCCACGCTCACCGACGTATGGCTCGTAGGCGAGGAGTTTGGAAAGACCACCACTGGGTTCCGCAAGTTCCACGACGTAGACGAGGTGAAGGCCGAGATACAAAAAAATCGCCCCACCGGACACCTTATATTAATAAAGGGTTCCAACGGGACGAAACTCTATCAGTTGCCAGAACTGCTATAATCAGAAATATTTCTTCTTCATGCGCGCACTCTGTTTCTCCAGTTTGCGCGTTTTTATGTCGGGTCGCCACTCGGGAAACACGTCCTTCACCGTAAACTTAGCCGCTGCCTTAGCCGATATGATGGTCTCATGTTCGCTGAGTTCTTCTTTGGCCACAAACGTAACGACATTCGACTTGGGGGTAATATCCCTGCCCCGCGCATCCTCCGTGCCATACTCATAGAATGTCACATTGGCCGTGCGCAGACCCTGCGGGTCATAGCGTGTCGGTTCCAGTTTCTCGGGATTCTCCAGCGTGGTGTTCAGCCATACACAGCGGGGATTGGTGTGCCATGCACGGGCAAAGCAGAATGTAGACATGTTGTTGCGGATGGTGCAATGATTGAACACATAGCCCCAGGGCGTGACCGACGTGCGCGGGGCGGCTATTACATCACATCCGCCACCGTCCTCATCGTGATTCTCGGTCACTATCAGACAGCGGTTGAAATACACATCGCCCGTGCCGCAGATAAAGTCTACCGTGCCGTGAATCTCCGAATCTTCCATATAGTGCTGGCACGTCTCGCTGTGACTGTAGTACGTGTCCTGATATGACAGCAGGCGCACACGCTTGAAGATGGCATACTGGCCCTTGTCCTGCCAGCACACAGCACGCCCTGCCGGGCCGGAATGGTAATAGTCCAGCGCATTCTTCAGTGTCAGGTCCTGCAGATAGGTATTATAGCCACGGTTCAGCAGCGTTGCCGTCCGGCCAATGCCCTCGTTTTCCACCTTCGGCGCATTCATGATAATCGTGCCTTCCATGCTCTCGCCCACCAATGCAATATTATGGCCGAGGATGGGGGTCAGCGTACGTTCGCCTAAGTCATAGACGCCATTGGGAATCATCACAAAGAGCCGCTCCGAGAGTGTGTCGGCATTTTGTTCATTGGCTTTGTCAATAGCTTTCAGCAGGCTCTCCACATTGCCTGCCTCAACCACTATCTGAGCCTGCAACGGCAGCGTTGCAACCAGCATGAGCAGTAATATGATTTGTTTCAGATCTTTCATTATAGGTTAATAGTTTATCTCTTGACGAAAAGACGCTAACCTCCTTGCGGAAAAATCAGCGTTTTTCGTGGTGGTACCTCCAGGAATCGAACCGGGGACACACGGATTTTCAGTCCGATGCTCTACCAACTGAGCTAAGGCACCGTTTTTTTTAATTTGCGGGTGCAAAGGTACAACTTTTTTCTGATATTACGCAACTTTTTCCCGAAAAATTTGTATAATCCACAAAAAAATGCTACCTTTGCACCCGCTTAAGAGAAATCGGACAGCAATCGGGAAGTAGCGCAGTTGGTAGCGCACTACGTTCGGGACGTAGGGGTCGGGCGTTCGAGTCGCCTCTTCCCGACCAAAATTTAGAAAACCGCCTTTAAACAGGCGGTTTTTTCGTATAAGCAGGCTTAAACCTGCTTATTTCGTTGATGATTACAGTATCACTTTTCGTACTGACAGCAAGATTTAACACTTGAAAGGGCATGCCCTACCTCTGATGGGAGGCATCATGGCAAACAAACAAGGTAGGCTTTGGACGTCAAACAATCTATTTGGATTGCTTTTTTTCATTAGTTAACGGAGAAAACGAACAATAATTGAAAAAAATGCGTATATTTGCAGCCGAAACGTTTAGCCACAACAAAAAACAATTACGATATGAGAAAAGATACTATTAGCATTGTCTGCCAAGGAAGCAAGGAGTATGAGACACCGACCATGAGCGTTGTCGTGCTGCAGGGCAGGCATCAGTTGCTCATAGCGAGCGGAGAGAGAGAAGGCGTAAGCGCCACGATGTCGGGCTACGATGCCGACAGCGAGGGCGGTTTTTCTGACAATTAAAAACCAGACGAGTATGAAAGAGATGCTATTCAAGACCGCAATATGTGTGCTTTCTTTATGCGCCATGCTCACCGCCTGTTCTTCTGATGACGAACAGACGCCGAACAACATCGTTCCGGAGGACACTGTTCCAACGGACACCACTCCAAAGGACAGTGTTCCGAATGACACCACTCCGAAGGTGCGCCTGTTGATCATCGCCGAGGTGCCCATCACCCGTGCGACGCTGACAGACAACACAACGACGCTGGGGGCGGCGTGGAAGGCCGGCGATAAGGCCACCTGTCTGAACCTAACCAAACTGAAACTACAGACTTTGCTTTATAACGAACTCACAGCCTCCTCGTCGGCTGTTACTTCCGCTTTTACGGGCAGTGTCACCGAATGCGGTAAAAGCGACAAACTGGCTCTCATCTATCCACACTTCACTCCGGCTACGGGCAATGGCAGTTTCACCATCAACCTCAGCGGTCAGAAAGGCACTTTGGATTATATACAAGAAAACCTTCACTACGTCTATGGCGTGGCAACGGTGGAGTCGGTGACAAATAACACGGCCACGGCTACCATCTCGGAGATGAAGTCGCTGCTCTGCGTGTGCAAGTTCAAGTTTAAGGAGAAAGATACTAATGACGACATCCCCGTGAAAACGCTGACCATCAGCTACGGTAATGATGAAACCGCAGGACTTCCGCTAACCTACACCGTGGTTCCGAAAACAGACCCGGCAGAAGTAGTGAGCATTCCCGCCAACCTGTCCCCAGACCCAGAAAAGCCCAAGCCGCTCATCATCGACCTCGGCACGGGAGTGGAGACAACAGACGGCATCTATGTGGCACTCTTCCCCATCACCGACCAGAAACTCTTCTTCTCCGTGACCAACAAAGACGGCACCTACACCGGCACGGCCACCGCCAAACTGAAGGCAGGCAGTTACTACTCCGTCACGCTGACACTTGAAAAAATTTCTATATAACTACTCCATATTTCTTTTCAACACAGAGGCTGGCGCATGGAAAATTGCGATGCAACTCTCTGTGAAGAGCCTTTAGGCTTCTCTTGCCATCTCCCCGACATAGAAAATATTCTCTCTGTGTTCCTCTGTGCTCTCGTGATACCTCTGTGTTGAAAAGAATTCTGCAAGTTTGAAAAACTAAAATAAACTATATATGAAGGCAATACATTTTACCAGACTTGCGGCAATACTGACGGTATTGCTGGCAAACGTGACCATAGTTTACGCCGACAGGATGAAGGACAACGATTACTTCACTATGAAGAACTATGGCGACCACCTGACGTTCACGCTACAGATGGCGGACACCTACAGTAACAACACCTACAGCGACTGGGGCGGCATCATCTGCACCAGTGGCTCGTCGTCGGTGGAGGTCGTCATTATCTACTCTGGCGACGGCGACGACGACGGCGACAACTGGACGATACATGCTATGGACCGCAACAGTGAGAACTGGGGCGGTGTGTGCATCATCACTAACATCCACCCTTCGGGCGAGTCGGTAATCACCCGCGCTTCGGAAGCCAATTCCTACACTATCAAGAAGAGTAACAAATACCCGAAGGCGAAGATCGACTTCTACTGGCCACCCTCCATGGCCGGCAAGACGTGGAACTTCACCTACCAGTTCAACCATGTTAAGAACAGCGGCTCCGACGGTGGCTGGCAGACTATGCAGTTAGGGTCCACCTACTTGGGCTACAGTGCCCAGGATCTGGGCTACAGCAACGTCAACCTCGAGGACTTCACCTTCGAGCGCGCGAGCATGGGCAAGATGAAGTTTACCGTGCCGGCCCTGCCCGACGACATTCCAGCCCGCATCAAGGACTACCGCTGGCATGAGGCTTCCTATGACCTCAAGTTCACCTACACCATGCCATCGGGCAAGGTTGTCACTTCTGAGGTGAAGGACAAGAAGAGCGAGGTTGGCAAGACCAAGACTTACGAGATAGACATCCCCGCCGAGGTGCAGAAGTACAAGACTATGGACGTGAGGGTTGTGGGCCTTGACATGCTGAAGAACTCCAACGGCAAAAACTATTGGAATGTCGAACGCACCTACTTCCGTCCTGACCTTTTTGCCAACGCCCCGCAGCCGAGGAGTCTCGCCGCCGAGTACCGTCAGTTTGACAACGAGGCCGCCCTCGTGTGGGAGGCCTACAACGTGGGCGACAGGTATATCCATGCCAGCGAGCCATACGTCTATCGCATAGAGACCAATGCCTCAGGCACGCCGCTCTCCGGCCAGTCGTGGGTCAAGCGCGGCACGCTCGCTGAGGTCGGCACCACGCGCAGTCAGAACTACACCGACCAGGGTCTCAAGTCCGGCACCTACTACCGCTACATGGTGCTCAACGTGCCGAAGGACTGGATTGACAATGGCGTGAGCGCGTCGGATCTCAACAGCCCGTCGGCCTCGCTGCTCGAGCGTCTGCCCTACGTCCAGAGCGATGTGGTGTGTACTAACCCCACGATGAGCATCTACGACCTGCGGCAGGACGTCAGCGTTACCGACGAGGTGCGCCTCACCTGGAGTTATTCGCGTGTGCCGGTGAGTGCAAAGACCGTTACGTTCAAGGTGCTTCGCCGCACCACTACCGACGGCGAGTGGTCGGAATATGGCAACGTCTCTGCCGACAGCAACCCCGCAGCCGGCGCCGTGTGCTCATTCAACGACAAAAACCTACCCAACAGCCGCGCGCGCTATGAGTACAAGGTGGCCCTTGAGCTGAACAACGGAGCCTTCCGCTTCGAGAGCGACCCCGTCGTCGCCGGCTTCCTCAGCGGCACGCTGGTGCGCGACATCGATGCCACCAAAGGCACGCACGAGAGCACCGTGCGCGTGACGTGGCGCGCCAAGCAGGTGGGCACGTCCAACTCATCCTACGTGGTCTCGCGACGCTATGCCGGTTCCACCGACGAATTCATGGAGATTTACACTGCCAGTGGCACCGCCGAGCAATATGTCTTTGAGGACAAGACCGCCATGCCGGGCTACTACTACGAGTACAAGGTCGATGTCTATGGCGGCGACCACGGCGACTATCAGCACGCCCTTACCGACGTGGGCTTCTGTCAGGCGCGCGGCGTGGTATCCGGAGCCGTGAATTTCGGCTCGGAAACGGCGGTGAAGGATGTGCGTATGAACCTGATACCCAACGCTGACTCGCAAGGCACTACGGCTGATGACGGTGCCGTGCACGGCTATTCCAAGCGCTTCGACGGCGCCTCGACGGGCATCAGTTGGGATGCCGACGAGGAGGAAGTGGGCAAGATATTTGGCGAAGGCAAGGACTTCACTGTGCAGATGTTCGTGCGTCCGGATGCCGGACTTGGCGAGGGAGTCGTCATCGGCGAGATACCAGGAGTGGGGCGCCTTGTCCTTGATGGCCGCAGTTCTGGCGGCTGCGCCTTGCTTTTAGCCCGGGGAAACGGACGCACACCCATGAGTTTTGTGTTGCCCGACAATGAGTTTTCCTGCTTGACAGTCATCATGAGCGGCAACAAACTTTCCATACAGGTGAACGACAGCAAACTGGTGGCTATTCCTTCCGAGTACATCGCTGGCACTGCGCCAGGGATGGTGCCACTCTGCGTGGGAGGTGCTTCCGGCATCACTGCCGAGCAGGCCTTCCACGGCAACATAACCGAGGTGCGCGTCTTCGACCACGCCCTCAGCGAGGCCGAGCGCACGAGTTATGCCGACCGCACGCTCAATGGCCGCGAGAACGGCCTTCGCCTCTACTGGCCCATGGACGAGGGCCTGGACCGCTATGTCTTCGATGCCTCCTACGCCAACGACGTGCCCAACGGCCGCCATGCCACGGTGGGGAACTCCGTCACCACGTCGGTCATCGTGCCTACGCAGGCACAACTCTCGCGCTACGGCTTGACCAACGACCAGGGCGAGTACATCATCCGCGGCATACCATTTGCCGGCAGCGGCAGCAGCTACAGGGTGGTGCCAGAACTGGGCATACACGAGTTCTCGCCCAACTCACGCTCTATGTTCATCTCGCCCACCAGCCTCACGGCCAACAACGTGGATTTCGAGGACGTCAGTTCATTCCCCATGGAGGGCTACATCTATTATGCCGGCACCAATATTCCCGCCGAGGGCATACAGTTATATATTGACGGCGAACTGGTATCGGCCAACGGCAAGGTAAAGGAGACCGATGCCAACGGCCGCTACGAAATCAGCGTGCCTATCGGCAAGCACTATATCGAGGCACGCAAGGACGGCCACACCATGGTGGCCGGTGGCCGCTTCCCCACCGAGGGCACCTACGACTTCACACGCGCCATGACCTACGACTTTGCCGACTCTACGCTGGTCAACTTCGTGGGCCGCGTGGGCGGCGGCGAACGTAATGACACGCTGGCCGTTGGCTTCGGTGCCTCGACCAACAACATCGGCATGGCCACCGTGGTGCTGCGCATCAACAACGAGTCGTTCTCCTTCAACTGCGCCGACGACCACATCAGCGATGCCGCTACGCAGCGCACCTGGGAGAGCGACACCACGGCCATCAACAGCCATGCCTGGACAGGCACGGGCTACGACTCCAAGTATATTTACATACGTACCGACTCGCTCACCGGTGAGTTCTCGGCCAAGCTACCGCCGCTGAAGTACGCCACCAAGAGCATCACCGTGGACAAGAACCCCGACATCGAGTTCACCACCGGGCCGGAAATAGACCTCACCAATCCCCATGCCAAGATAGCCGACACGCTGTATGTGGAAATGGAAGGCGGCAGCATTGACAAGCGCGTCTATCACTACAACAAGAAGCAGGTATTTACCCACTACGCCTTGCCACAACTTGACATCGTGGAGAAAGACAACGCCGAGGGCGTGTATGGTCTGAGCGCATACGCCGAGGTAGACCAGAAGGGCGACACGCTGAAGATAGAGCACCTCTGGACCATTGGCGACGACGGCAAGCCCAACTACCTCTTCGGCTACCCCATCTATCGCATGGGCGACGAATACGAGTACGAACTCTTTGCCTACGAGTCATACACCAACCGCGACGGCAAGACCGCAGTGACCGAGAAGATTCCCCTGAAGGGACAGGTGTTGAAATTCCTCAACGAGATGGAGAACGACCAGACCGTGGTCTATTCCGTCCCCAACGAGGTGAAGGATCATTACATTGGCGAAATCTATAACCCCAAGACCAAAGAGTGCAGGCTGGGTGCCGACGGCAAGGGCATATACAAGTGGGGCGCGGGCTATCCCAACATCACAAGTCCCTTCACGCGCCACCTCGAAGCCAGCATGACACGCAAGAACCGCACATACATACTGAAGACGATGGATGCCGTGGTCTTAGGCTCACTCACTACTGGCAACAACTTCGTCACCAAAGGCCCCGACAATGTAGACTTCGTGCTGCGCGACCCGCCGGGAGCCAAGTCGAAGACCACCCTTAAGCGCGGAAAGATTACGCGTACCGAGACCTACGAGACGGGAGGCTTCTACGACAACAGCACCGTGCTCACCAATAACATTTTCGGCGAAAACCTGACAACGGGTACTGGCTTTGGCCTCATGCTCATAACAAGCCAGCAAATGGAATTCACTATCAAGGCTGGCGTACATTTGGAATATCAACATGCCGGCTCGACCGAGAAGACCTACACCACCACCTACACCGAAGCCATCTCTACCGGCACGGCCTACCCATACGTCAGCACGCAGGGCGATGTCTATGTAGGCACGTCCACAAACCTCCTCTTCGGCATCTGCCGCTACCTCCACGTGGTGAAGCAGGGCAACAACTATGCCCTCACGGTGGAAGACGCGCAGTCGTTAGGCACCAGCGTGGCCACCACTTTCATGTACAGCCAGTATGAACTCGAGACGGTGATGATACCCAAATGGAAGGATCAGCGCAACGCATTCATGAAGACAGCCCAGGTGGTGGCCGACAGCACGGCGGCCTACGCCTACACCAACACCGGCAACCATGGCGTGTATCTCACATGGGCGAAGCCCGGCGACAAGGACTACGGCATTTACCGCTACCGCTGGGCTGCACCCACCGACGCATCGAAGGTCGATGTGTCGGAGGTGGACAGCGTAGCATGGTGTACCAACCAGATACGTGCTTGGGAAAACACCATTTGTCGCAACGAGTCGGATAAGGTGGGCAGCATGGAGAAACTCAGGGGATGGAGGAACTTCTCTATCGACGGTGCCAACACCTACACCTTCTCCGAGCGCAAGGACACTACCACTGTGAATCGCTATCGCGACAACTGGAAGGTGGGAGCCATCCTTGGAGGAGATGTCGGGTGGCACTGGTTTGGGGCTGCTTCGGCCGGATGCATACTCAATGTCACCACCCAGAACGGCAAGGCATGGGCCACGGGTACCGGCGACGACACACAGGACTACGCCGAGTGGGAATACACCATCGCCGACGGCAACCGCGACACCGACATCTCCATCAACCAGTACGACTCATACTACTCAAACTACAGCAAGATGTTCAGCGTCTTCGGCGGACAGACCTACAACCCCTACCACGACGCCGACTCCACCCACTACTACACCCCCAAGACTGAACTCAACACCGCCACGGTGCGGATGGAGCAGCCTGACTTGAGAATCAGCGTCAACGGACAGAACCCGTCGAAAACCATCACCCTCACCGACATCCCGTCGGGGCAGGAGGTCAACCTCACGCTGCACTGCACCAACCTGGCCAACGCCCACCAGGGTCTGGACTTCAGTTACAACCTCGTCATAGTGGAGAAGACCAACGTCAACGGCTTGCAGATACTCATGGACGGCGTGCCTATCAACGGACGTTCGATACGTATCCCGCAGAGCGAGACCGTGACCAAGCAAATCACCATACGCCAGACCGACCAGAGCATCCTTGACTACGAGGGCATCGTGCTGCGCTTCTGCTCGCAGTACCAGCCACTCCTCATCAAGGACGAGGTGACGCTGAACGCGCACTTCATGCCCTCGTCGTCGCCCATCGACCTGGTCATCAACGAACCGGTGCTCAACACCGAGACGCTGGCCCGTACCGACGGGAAACTGCAGATGAAACTGACCAACTACAACCGGCAGTTCAAGAACCTGAAGAGCATAGGCGTGGAGTACCGCTATGAAGGCAACACCGCATGGAACACCATCCATACATACGTCACCGACCGGAAAGACTCGGTGAACAGCGCCTACAGCGTGCTCGGCAACCAAGGCACCGTGAGCCTGAACTACGACATGGGCAACGACAACCTCTTCCCGCAGGGCAAATACACCTTCCGGGCATTCACCACCACGCCCTACGGCGATAACCCCAACGACGCGGCCATCGTCTACAGCCCTGAGGTGACCGTCATCAAGGACAACGTGCGACCGCGCAACCTCACTACGCCCACACCGACAAACGGCATACTGCGCCACGGCGACGACCTGTCGATAGAGTTCAACGAGGACATCGTGCCGGGCTATGTCTCTGACAAAAACATCATCGTCACCGCAAAACTCAACAGCCAGCACGTCAACCACGATGTGGCACTGCAACTACACCGCCGCGGAGGAATGGTTTATACCGAGAACCCCATATTCCTCAACGGAGACTTCTCTACCGACTTCTGGGTGAACTGCGAAGCAAACGGCACCATACTACAGTTGGGACTGTCCAGCAACCGACTCGCATTGGGCATTACTGAAGACGGACACGTGGAGTTCAACCTTGCCGGAACCTCCATGGTGAGCAAGGAAACGCTGCCATTCAGCACGTGGATATACATGGTAATCAGTTACAAGGCAGATACCAAAACCTTCTCCATGCTCGCGCAATATGGCAGTGAAAGCGTGAATCTGTTTAGCGACCAGACCATAGAACTGGGAAAGGCAGAGGCTATTCGATACAGCGATGATAACAGGCTGTACTTAGGACCGATAAACGGTGCCATCCACGATATGAGCCTCTTCAACATCTACCGCGATGTACACGATGCAGCCAGCACCAAATACGTGGCCAAGGACAACTACGTCTATGGACTGACCAACTACTGGCCCATGAACGAGGGGCACGGCAGCATAGCGGCCGACACACGCCACACACACAACATCATAACCGAAACCTCATGGCAACTGTCTAACACCAACTACGGACTGTTCAACGACAACATGGAGGGCTTCAACGTCGACATATCGCAAATCAACACACGGCGCGGCGACAGTTACGCCATCGAGATGTGGAACGACAATTACTACGGAGTAAACGGCGGCGAGGTTGTGTTCGAGACAGGAAGCGACGCTGTTGAAGGGGATGCCAACTCTCCGAACCTGTTGCGCTTGCGCTTCGACAACAGCAAGAACATGGTGCTCGACTATGGAGATAAGACGCAGACCGTTGTTCCTGCAGAACTCAACAACAACATACACAGCATCTACCATATAGCACTCAACGTGGTGCGCGGACAGGCCGCCAGTTTCTATTTCAACGGACAGCGCACAGCAGTCATTGCCGAAGCCGACGTGCCGCCCATCGTCGGAGCCACCATGAGGCTCGCCAGGAACTTCAGCGCCTACTACGACGAACTGCGCATCTGGAAGGCTACGCTCACCGAGAAACGGCTGCTCGCCAACATGTACAACTGCATTGACACCACCGATGTCTATTCACGAGGACTTGCCGCCTACTTCCCCTTCGAGAAGTCGGGCACAGAGAACGGCGTAGCCACCAAGGTGTTCACGCTCGAGGACATGGCACCCACGGGCACGCTTAAAGCCACCCCCTGCCTACTTGAAACAATCGGCACCGCGCAAGGCATACAACTCCCCACGCCACTGAAAAACGCACCCGAAGAGACACGACTGATAGCCGCACCTGTGGCATCGGAGCGCAAGGTGGTCATCAACCTTACCGACGTTGGCATCAGCCCGCGCGACATTGAGGGCACGACACTCAACATCACCGTCGACAAAATCCACGACATGCACGGCAACGAGTCGCTGCCCATACGATGGACGGCCTACGTGCAGCAAAACACGCTTCTGTGGACGCGCGACTCCGTGACCATTATCAAGAAATACGGCGATGACTACACCTTCGACGTGGACATCGAGAACAAGAGCGGCAACACGGAATACTATACCTTATATAATATGCCGCAATGGCTCTCCCTCGTAAGTGTGGCCGACGGTTTCCCCGTTGAGACCACCGGCGACCTGGTCCCGCTCAAAACCAAGACCCTCCATTTCGCCGTCAGCCCGCTCGTAGCCGTCGGCAACTACGACGTGACCATCGGTCTACAGGGCAACAACGAGATTATGGAACCCCTGCGCATCGTAATGAAGGTTCGCGGCGAGATGCCCGACTGGACCGTTGACCCGTCGAAGTATGAGAACACCATGAGTCTCGTGGGCCAGGTGTACATGAACGGCATACTGATGAACAACTCCGAGAGCCGCGTGGCTGCTTTCATTGGCAATGAGTGTCGTGGCATAGTCGCCCCCGAACAGGTGCGCGGTGCCGCCTACGTGGCTATGAGCATCTACGGCACCGCACAGCAGGAGGTGAACGGTAAGGCCGTCGATCTGGACAACGGCAAACCTGTCACTTTCCGCATCTGGGATGCCGCTACCGGCGTGGCCTACACCAACGTCACGGTCGCGCTCGACGGTGTTCCCCTCGAGGAAATCACCTTCGACCCGTCAAAGAACTACGGCACCTTCGACCATCCCGTCATCTTCACCAAGAGCAACGACGTGGAGCAACCGCTCAACCTCAGAAAGGGCTGGAACTGGATAGCACTGGGCGTAACGCCTGCCAATGCGAATCCCTCCGTCGTGTTCAAGGACTTGACATCATGGAACGTGCGCATGAAAGACCAGCGCACAGGGACCGCCTACTGCAACGGCATCTACTGGTCTGGCAACCTCAAGGAGGTGCTCGCCAACACGATGTACAAGATGCTGCTGAGCCCCATGGATACAAGCAACGACCTGCCGAAGCCACTGACCGTCATCGGCGAGCAGGTGAAACTCTCCGAAACGCCCGTCACGCTGAAAGAGGGCTGGAACTGGATTGCCTACACCCCGATGGCGACGTTGCCCCTCGGCGAGGCACTGGCCGGTGCCAATCCGCAGGTGGGAGACCAGGTGAAGTCGCAGACCGCCTTTGCCTACTACAGTCCATACGGATGGGAGGGTAACCTCAAGGCACTGGAGAGCGGCAAGGGCTATCTGTACCAAAGCCTCGACACGCTGAAGAAGTCCTTCGTTTATCCTACACCGTCAGCCACTACCCGTGTTCAGCGCAGGTCGCCGCTCCGTGGCGACGAGACCCCATTAGGGCCTTCGCTCTTCACCCCCGTTGCTCCTACCGCCTATCCCGACAACATGACGATGGTCATCATGCTCACCGACGATGACTCTCCTGTCACCGATGCCGAGGTATCTGCCTTCATCGATGGAGAATGCCGTGGAGCCGCCACCTGCGACGAAGGGCTCTACTATCTGCTCATAGCAGGCGAGGACAACAGTCAGTCCATGGACGGACGGGACAGCCGCGCTCCCATAGAACTGCGCGCTGCCATCGGAGGCGAGATACTGATGCTTGAAAACAAACTGGCCTACAGCAGCGACGCCAGCATCGGTACACCGTGGGAACCCTACGTCATCAAACTGAGCACCAATGGTATCCGTACTATCACTTCCGATGATGCCAACGACACAGAGTGGTACACCCTGCAAGGCTTCAAGATTGGTCACCGTCCCACTACACCTGGAATCTATATCCACAACGGACGCAAGACTTCAATTCTTTTTGAGTAATCGTCAAAAAATAACTTGGGACGATTCACCCACTCGTAGGGACATATTCTTGTATTTGTCCGCATCCGCAAATACCGCTTGCGGACAAATACAAGAATATGTCCCTACGGGCAAGTCATCCCCGCTCGACCTTTGGTCGCTTGCAAGGCAAGAACTTATTTTAAATTAATACTGAAAACTTCGTAATTCTCGTTAAAAACGGGTGAGGAAGAAGATTAATCCCGAAAAAATGTCGTACCTTTGCGGGCGATTTCATGCATGGAATGAAGTATATGTGGATGATGATTTTTATGCTGCTGCCACTGGTGGCCCTGGTCTATATAGGCTGGCACGTGTGGACGCTGGTGCCGCTGCCGCGCATCTGGAGAGGGGACATCATTGCCTTTGGCGTAGCATCATTCCTGCTTATCTTCCTGAATTTCAAACATGTAATCGACCAGATGCCCATGCCGCTGGCACGGCTGTGCTACGACATGGGCAACAGTAGCGTCTTTGTGCTGCTCTATCTGGTCATCATCTTCCTGGTGCTCGACCTGGGACGGCTGCTACACCTGCTGCGCCCGGAATGGCTGCACCAGAACTTCTATACCACGGCGGCCATCACGGGCTTTGTCTTCGTGGTGTTCCTCGTGGGGAATATTATATATAATAATAAGGTGAAACAGACGCTGACACTCACTACACAGAAACCGCTGGCCAAGCCGCTGACACTGGTAATGATGAGCGACCTGCATCTGGGCTACCACAACCCGAAGAAGGAACTGCACCGATGGGTGGATATGATCAACGAGGAGCAGCCCGACTATGTGCTCATTGCCGGCGACATCATCGACATGAGCCTCCGTCCGCTCTTGGAGGAGAACATGGCCGAAGAGTTCCGGCGCATCAAGGCACCCGTCTATGCCTGCTTAGGCAACCACGAATACTACTCCGGCGAGCCGGGGGCACTGCGGTTCTATGAGGATGCGGGCATCCACCTGCTGCGCGATACCTGCGTGGTGGCAGGCGACCTGTGTATCATCGGGCGCGACGACCGTGCCAACCCCCACCGCAAGGCGGCGGCGAAGATCTTCGGCGAGGCCGACCACACAAAATACACCATCGTGCTCGACCACCAGCCCTACTTCCTGGAGCAGGCCGAGCATGCCGGCATCGACTTCCAGTTGAGCGGCCATACCCACCGCGGACAGGTGTGGCCTATCTCGTGGATTACCGACCGCGTCTACGAATGTTCCTACGGCGAGCATCAGCGTGGCAACACGCGCTATTACGTTACGTCGGGCATCGGCATCTGGGGCGGCAAGTTCCGCATCGGCACAAGGTCGGAATATGTTGTAGCAAAAATTGATAATTAAATATGGGATTTTATAGAAGTTAAGTTATGCTGGTTCATACCGCAAGCGGCCTGATAAAAAACAAAATAAAACCAAATAAGACAAAATAAAACCACAATTGTTTTTTCTTGTTTTATTTTGTTTTTCGAAAGGCGCGAAGCGTATAATCATACCAAATAAAATTTTTACGAATATTAAAGAAGTTAAAGACATAGAAGAATATGAAAAAGATTGCAATGATTTGTGCGGCTGTAGTGGCCGTGGTGCTGCTGGGCAGCGCAACTAAGAAGGACAAGGACAACGTAATGGTTAAGGAAGACGGTGCTTATGTCATCAACACCACCGAACTGGGTAAGGACGTGGACGGCTATGTTGGTCCCACGCCCCTGAAGGTGTATATCCGCAAGAACAAGATCGAAAAGATCGAGTTCCTGCCCAACCAGGAGACACCTAAATACTGGAATGCCTGCAAGAAGCACATGCTGAACAAATGGGACGGCATGAAGGTTTCTGAGGCCAAGACCGCCGAGGTGGACGGGCGCACGGGTGCCACCTTCTCGAGCGATGCTGTGAAGAAAAACGTGAAACTGGCCATCGAGTATTACGAGAAGAACAAGTAACAGCCACGGCATAGTTAAAATGGCCACGGTTTTACTCGGTTTTGTTAATATAGTTGAAATTTGTCTCTATATCGGAAAAAATCAGTAACTTTGCACGCAATAAATTTAAAGGTACCCAAAATTATGTCATCATTTATTGCAGACAAGATTGTGATGGACGGCCTCACGTTCGACGACGTCCTGTTGATTCCCGCTTATTCTGAGGTGCTGCCGAAGACGGTAGAGTTGCAGACGCGCTTCTCGCGCAATATCGTGCTCAACGTGCCGTTTGTAACAGCAGCCATGGACACCGTCACCGAGAGCCAGATGGCCATTGCCATCGCTCGTGAGGGCGGCATCGGTGTTATCCACAAGAACATGTCTATAGAGAACCAGGCCCGTGAGGTGGCCATCGTCAAGCGTGCCGAGAACGGCATGATCTACGACCCTGTGACCATCCGTCGCGGCTCTACCGTTGGTCAGGCCCTCGATATCATGGCCGAGTATCATATCGGCGGCATTCCCGTGGTCGACGACGAGAACCATCTGGTGGGCCTCGTCACCAACCGCGACCTGCGTTTTGAGCGCCGGCTGGACCGCCCCGTAGACGATGTGATGTCGAA
>JAEEGL014840895.1_pt1 | contig 15752 bp, 8 predicted proteins | sample 9134231 | NCBI WGS metagenome assembly JAEEGL01 (sample SAMN16246548, study PRJNA631951) | gut metagenome | biome: gut microbiome; feature: rumen; material: fiber-attached | host: Bos | place: Iran: Karaj | collected 2018-10
AAACGCGTCCGAAACGATCCAGCCGCGCGGATCGCGCCCGGGCTCAGAAAACAGCCCGATCTCGTGGAGGTCGGCTTCCGTGAAGCCGGTCACGTTCGTTTCTTCGGCAAGCTCCCGGAGCGCTGCGTCCGCCGCGCTTTCGCCCGGCTCCACGAACCCGCCGGGCAGCGCCCAGCAGCCGAGAAAGGGATGCCCCTTGCGCCGGATCAGCAGCACATCTCTGCCCTCCGACAGCAGCACGACGTCCGCCGTCAGATACGGCGCGGGGTAGTGCTTGTCCCGATATGCTTTGAGAAATTCCCGTTCCGTCAGTCCGTTTGCGTCGCGCAGTTCCATAGCTGTACCTCCGTTGTGTCTTACCTTTTCATTATAGTACGGATCGTGTTTCGCGTCCACCGGTTTTTTCGGCGCGGCATGCGTTTTTCCCGTTCCGGGGGAACGGAAATGATTGAAAAAGAGAAAGCGGCATGATATAATAAAAAATACGAGTGCAATTCCCGAAAGGAGAAACGATATGAAACTGAAACGACTGATTGCGATCCTGCTCACCGCGCTTCTGCTGTTGCCGCTGGGACTTTTCCGCCTGCCGGAAAGCGCGTCGGCGGACAGCGCAGAGGACCTTTGGGCGCAGATCGAGCAATACGAGAACATCCGTCTTGCGGAACAGGGCGTCAGCGTCAAAAACGCGTCCGCAAACGATTATATGGCGATGACCGACGGCGTCGTTGCGCTGGTCGAAGCGCATCAAAGCTACGCGCCCGGTACGCTCTATTGCAGCGGGCTGAGCGTGTTCTGGCACGACACGGACGGCATGGGCAACGGCTGGGTGCCGAACGCGCGGCAGAAGCAGCGCGCCAACCTGACCGGCGCAGACCCGATGGAGGTCGCTTCGGTCGAGACGGTCTCGTACGCCGGCAAGGGCGGCTATCCGTACAGCTCGGACGTCGCGCTGATCGGACCGTATTACGGCGTGGATTCGAGCTTTACGAATCAGTACAGGAACGAAGCGAATTCGATCGCGCAGGCGACAGGCGGTTCCTGCACGGTTTATTCGGGCGGCGCGGCGACGATCGACGCCGTTGCGAACGCGCTGGAGACCTGCGGCACGGTCATCTTTGACTCGCACGGCAACACCGACTACAGCTCGGCGTCCGGCGACTACACGTCAGAAGCGAATACCTCCTATCTCTGTCTCACCAGCAACGAAGGGCTGACGAGTCAGGACACCGCCACGGTGCAAGGTCCGTTCGGCAGCTATCAGCATGCGTTCCGAAGCGGCAGCGGCGCCTTCGTCGACGGCACGGCGATCAGAAACCATATGACCGTGACCGCGCCGAACAGCTTCCTGTGGATGGCGATCTGCCTCGGCATGGCGACCGACGGCATGGAAGCGCCGCTGCGCGAGCAGGGCGTCGAGGCGGTTTACGGCTATTCGCAGTCCGTCACCTTTGTCGGCGACTATAATTGGGAAACGTACTTCTGGAACAAGATGAAGGACGGCGCCGACATTGCGGAAGCGGTTGCATACATGAAGACGATGGGCGGATACAAGGATCCTTACGAATCCAGATACCCTGCCTATCCGATCGTCGTTTCGTCCGAGGATCCCTATCCCGGGCAGGGCAACGTCGACGCGCGGCAGGAGGTATTCTCCTCCTGGACGCTGCTTCCGCAGTTCAGCGTAACGGCGGTTCCGAACGATGCGAGTCTCGGCACGGTCGAAATCTCCGGCACGACGATCGTCGCCGTGCCGAATTCCGGCGTTGCGGTCGTCGGGTACGAAGTGCTTTCCGGCGAGGCGACGGTCAGACAGACCGGCGACGGGCTTTCGAGGACGCTGTTCTCGGTCCGCGCGCAGAGCGACTGCACGATCCGGATCGATTTTGCAAGACGCACGCCGGTGCAGGTAACGTTCGTGACCCCTGCGGGCGTAAGCTGTTCCGCGATCAACGGCTACGTTGCCGACGTCGTGACGCTGCCGGCGCCCACGGGCACGCCGACGGCGAATGCGAGACCCTATGCGTTCTACGCCTGGGTCGATGCGCGTGTCGAGGACACGAATACGCGTCCCGACTGCCTGTTCTCGGGCGACGCCTTCACGCTGACAGAGGACCATACCTTCTACGCGCTGTATTTCTACGCGGTGCAGGACGGCGCATCCGTACCTGCGGGCACCTATCAGAAGCTGTTTGCGCCGCCGTCCGACTGGGCGGGCAAGGCGGTCCTGACCTATGACGGCGAGGTCGTGCTGTCCGCGAACACCACCGCGAGCGGCGTTTCGTCCGCTTCCGGCGCGGTCGCGATCGGCAGTACCGGCATCCGGGTCATCGGCGATACGCTGACGGACGTTCCGGACAACTGCCTGTACAAGATCGAATCCGTCGAAACCGGCGTTTATACGATCCGCATGACGAGCGGGGACGGTCTTTACCTCTGCTATAACGCGAGCAGCAACAAGCTCTCCGCAACGAACAAGGTCATCGTTTCCGGCGGCAAGAGCGCGGCATACTGGACGCTCGGCTGGGAGAAGGATCATCCGGTGATCCGCAGTCAGCAGACGACGTCCGCAACGCTGTGCTTCGATACGGAAAAGCAGTGCTTCACCTGCAAGAAGAACAACACCGGCGAATCGCTGACGGTCTTTACCGTTCCGGACTGCAGCCTGTATTACACGACGGAGCTGGAGAACGGGTCCGAACCGTCCCCGACGGCAAGCGCAACCGCGACGCCGACGGCAACACCCAAACCGACTGCGACGCCGACCGTAAAGCCGACCGCGACACCGACTGCAGCGCCTACGACCGCACCCACGCCGGAAGCGATCGACGCAAAGGTAGAATGGAACGCGGAGGACGTGCAGTTCAAGGGCGACACGCCGTATGTGATCGCAAACGGCAGCGCGCAGACGCCGCGATTCACCGTTATCAACACGGTGGACAACAGCGTGATCGATTCCGAATACTACGATTACGCATACGCGGAGAACACCGAAGCCGGCACAGGCTACGTGCTTGTGACGCTCAAGGGCAGATATACGGGCAGCGTCCGCGGCTGGTTCAAGATCTATCTGCCGCCGACGGCGCAAACTGCCGTCGAGAACGTGCGGGACGGCATCAGGGTCACGTGGACGCCGGTCGAAGGCGCCGCGGGCTACGTCATCTACCGCCGCGCGTGGAGCACCACGACGAACGGCTGGACGGCGTTCTCGCGTTGGGACAACACGACGGGAACGGAATACCTCGACGGGCACGACGCGTCGCATAAGGTCTATGCGGGCACGCGCTACCAGTACGGCGTCAAGGCATACTTTGCGCAGCGCGTCGATCCGGTCTCCGGGACGTTGATCGGCGGCAACGTCGGCGACAACTTCAACCTCGGCGAGGTCGGTCCGTTGAAAACGACCGTGCGCATCACCACGCGCGAACTGAAGACGGTCACGGGCGGCGTGAACATGCTGACGGTCAAATGGGCGCCGTCGAAGAACTTCACCGGCTACCAGATCCAGTACGCGACCGACGAACAGTTCCGAAGGGACGTCGTCGCCTTCAAGATCGAAGATCCCGCAGCGGCGGAGACGGTCATCCGGAATCTTTCCGCCGGCACGACCTACTATGTGCGTCTGCGCTCGTACCATGTGTTCAACGGCATGACGTATTTCGGCGAGTGGTCGAACGTCCTTTCTGCGAAAACAAAATGACGCAAACCGTCATTGCGGTGCGGCCCCGATTGAATCGGGGCTGCACTTTTTTGCTTTCGGTCCCGGAATCCTGCACGGCGACGACAAGATTTTCTTGATTCGACAGCGAGAAGATGATATACTTAAAAATACGAATGAGCATTGAAGAGGGGATCCCATGAAGAAAAGACGCGCGTTTCGGTTCCTTGCGTTTGCGGCATGCCTGGTTTTCTGCGCTTTGCTGCTTCCGGGCGTACGCGCGGAGGAGGAACCCGCGAAGGAAATGACCCGCGGCTGCAGATTTCAGAAGAACGGAAACGACTCGCCGGCGCTGTATGCTTTTGACCGAAAACCGAATACCGTCTGTCCGCTGGGCGAGAAGGATGTGCTGAGCATCCAGCCGAAGAACCGGAACGAAACGATGGGCGCGCTGTATTTTTCGCTGGACCGGCAGGAGGCGGGACTGACGCTGCGGCAGTATGACCGCGAAGGAACGCTGCTCGGCGCTTCGACGCCCGCAACGGACGTTTACCGTTTGACCGTTCCGCTCGAGGAAGGCTGTGTGCGCGCGGAGATCACCGGGGAATCCGGCGACGTCGGGATCTGCGAGGTGAGTGTCTGGAGCGCAGGCATGCTGCCGAAGACGCTTGCGATGCCGCAGCTTCCGGTCGAACGGACGGATTTTCTGATCGTCACCACGCACCCGGACGACGAATGGATCTTTTTAGGCGCGATCTATCCCATCTACGGCGCGGAGCAGGGGTATACCGGGACCTTCGCCTATGTGACGCGGCCGAACATCGGCAGAGTGCACGAGGCGATCAACAGCGTCTGGGCGGCGGGCATGACCACGCTGCCGTACTTTCTGGGCTTCCCCGATGTGGACCGGTCCGCGCCGAAGGAGCAGAAGGACAAGTTCCGTGAAGACGACGTCACGCTTGCGTTGGTCCGGCTGTACCGGAAGATCAAACCGCTGGTGGTGGTGAGTCAGGACCCCGTGAATGGCGAGTACGGACACTGGCAGCACATCATCACTGCGCGCGCGGCGCTTGAAGCTGCGAATCTGGCGGAGGATGAAAGCTTCGATCCGGAGTCCGTCGCAGAATACGGGGCATGGTCGGTCAGGAAGGTGTATCAGCACCTTGCGGAAGAGAATCCGATCACGCTGGACGTGAACGCGCCGCTCACGGCTTACGGCGGCGAGACCGCGCTGCAGGTGGCGAAGCGGGCATTCGAAGAGCATAAGTCCCAGAAGAAGTACGTGTTCCGGCCGTCGATCGGAAACAGCTCGGAGGGAGACATCCGCTTTTTCGGGCTGACCCGGACCACGGTGGGATTGGACACGGGAAACGATATGTTCGAGCACATCGGGGAAAACGAGCTGGCAGAGGTCATCCTGCATGCGACGCCCACACCGGAGCCGACGCCGGAGCCTACGCCGACGCCGGAACCGACGCCGACGCCGGAACCGACCGAAGCGCCGACCGAGCAGCCGACCCCGAAGCCCACGCCGGAGCCGACCGAAGCGCCCGTGCCGGAACCCACGCCGACGCCTGCGCCGGACAATGCCGGAGCGCGCCGGACCGGACTGATCTGCGGACTTTCGGGCGCGGCGGTACTGATCGGCGCCGCGGTATTCTTCGGTCTGCGCCGCAGAAAAAAGAGCATGCTGCAGAAGGAAACTGAGACATGATAAAGCGAACGGTCATTTTCATACTGTTGATCATTCTGACGATCGCGACGCTCGCTTCCGTTCCGGCGGAGGATGCTTCGCCGTATCTTCCGTGCGAGATCTTCGCGCCGGAGGGGCGCGAAGACGCCGTCGGGAATCTGACGGACGACAACGACGCCACACGGTTCACGCTGAAGGACGGTCAGACGCTGACCGTGACGTGGACGGGAAAGGCGTCGGGCGTGCTGCTGCGGTGGTACGACACGAATTTCCGCGCAACCGTCAATTTCTATGCGCCGACGGGGGAGCAGATCTCGTCGACGCTCTTCCCCACGGTGGACTACCGGATGTTCCTGCCCGCCGAAGGCGCGAACCGGATGGAGATCGTCTGCGCCCGCGGCGCGGTCTATCTGGCGAGCCTGTGCGAGCTGCGGGTCTGCGCAGCGGGCTATGAGCCGCCGCTGCTTACCAGGAGAGAGCCGGTGGATCTGATGCTGGTGCTGTCCGGCGTCAGCGAGGAAACGGACCTTCTCGGCGGGCTGCTGCCCGTCTATGCGGTCGAGCACGGGATACGGACCGCGGTCGTGTACGTCGGAAAGGACGACGGCAACCGCGTGCAGGAAGGATTCCGCGCACTGGAATCCATGGGCGCGGACGTGATCCCCGTATTCTTGCTGCAGGACGATCAGGCGACCTGCAGCATCGACCGGATGGTCTCCTATTGGAAAGAAAACAATCTGCTCGGAACGCTGACGGATCTGATCGAGGCGTATCAGCCGCGGGTGATCGTGACCTGCGACCCGCAGGACACCTTCTCCATGGTGCGCACGCCCTTTACCGCGCGGCTGATGCTGAAGATCATGGACGGAAACAAGCCGGGTACCCGCTCGGTGCAGAAGTTCTATCACCTGTCCGCGGACGGCGAAACGGTGCTGGACTGGAATGTGCCGCTTGTGACATACGGCGGACGGACGGCGCGGGAGGCGGCGGAGACCGCCTATGCCTGCTACCGGTCCGAGGAATGCTACGGCACGGTCATTCCGGAAAGCAGCCGGTTTACGCTTGCCTACACGCGGGTGGGTGAGGACGAAGCCCGCAACGATCTGTTCGAACACATCGATCCCGCCGGACTGATGCGCTACATGACGCCGACGGCGACGCCCGCGCCGACGGAGGTTCCCGAGGAGACGGAGCCGCCGACGCCCGAAGCCGCTGCGACGGAACAGCCGACGGTCCTGCCGACGCCCGCGCCGCAGGAAACGCCCGTACCCGCACAAACCGAAGCGTCCGAAGGGACGCATTCCGGCGTCGGGGGATGGGCGATCGCGCTGTTCGTTCTGAGCGGCGTTTTGATCTGTGCCGCGCTGTGCCTGCTCAAACGGAAACGGATCGCCGCGTTTATCCTGTTCGGCGCTGCGGCTGTGCTGCTGATCGTCGGTCTGCTGCTGCCGCATCCCGCGCTTCCGGAAAAACAGACGGAGCTGCCGGAGACGCCGATCGCTTCCGCAACGCCGACCGAAGCGCCCACGGAGGAGCCGACGCCGGAGCCCACGGAGGAACCGACGCCGGAGCCCACTGCGGAGCCCACGCCCGTGCCGGACCCGAACGACCGATACTTCCGACAGGAAGGGGAGCCGGCGGAGGTCGTCGTGCAGGATTACGAGAACGGGTATTGGGAATACCGTTCGGACATCCTTTCCGTCATCATCGAGCGGCAGGCGTTCCGGAAGAACAACCATCCGTACTGTCAGTATATCGCCCACATCCGCATGCGGAAGATCAACAGCTTCCGGTCCATCGTTTCCTCGCACTATGACGTCGCGACCGCGTCCGAACCGCCGTGGCGGCTTTCGCGGAATTACCGCGCCGTGTTTGCGATCACGGGGGACAACATCAACAATGCGGATCTGGAATACAAGGGGATCCTGCTGCGGCGCGGCATTCTGTATTCGGACCGCGGCGGCGAGGATACGCTGGTCATGCGGGATGATTTTACGATGCAGATCCTGCACCGGAACGAAGTATCCGGCATCGATCTGATGGACAGCGGCGTGCTGAACACCTACAGCTTCGGACCGACGCTGGTGGAGAATTACAAGGTCAATCCGGACGTCTCGAAGCACCGCGTTTCGAAGGAGAACCCGCGCTGCGGGATCGGCATGATCGAGCCGGGACACTTTGTGGCGATCGTCACGGACGGACGCGACGAGAGGAGAGCGTTTGGCTACACGATGGAGCAGTTCGCGGAACTGTTCGTGGAGCAGGGCGTGCAGGTTGCCTACAACCTGGACGGCGGGAACTCCTCCGCCATGGTGTTTATGGGCGAGCACGTGAACTGGCATTCGAGAGGTCCGCAGCGGACCTGGGCGGACGCCCTTGCATGGGGCTTTTCGCGGCTGGTGCCGGATCCGACGACCATTGCGACACATAGGGGAGAAGGTGTGATCTATTGAAAACGAGAATCATTCTGACGGCGATCGGGCTCGGCATGCTGCTGATGCTGTCGGGCTGTTCCAAAGACAGTGAAACGGAGGCTTCCGGTTCGCCGGAACCGTCCGCCGCAGCGTCTTCCGCGGCTGTGACGCCGGAGCCGACCGAACAACCCACGCCGGAACCGACGCCCGTTTCCGAACTTGCCCTGACCGGCGCAGCGGAATGGGCGGACGTGGAGCAGGCGGTCAAAGACTGTCCCGCGCTGCGGAAGCTGGACCTGACCGAAAGCGGTCTGGACATCCGGGCAAACGCCGCCGCGCTTTCGGCGCTGGAGCTCGACGAGCTGCTTTTCCGTACGGAGCTGTGCGGGACAGAGATCACGCAGGATACCGAGACCTTTGCGCCGACGACCGTACCGGGCGAGGAAGACCTTCCGGTCCTGAAGCTGCTGAAGCGGCTTTCGGTGATCGACCTCCGGTCGGCGCCGTGCGAGCCGGAGCAGATCCGCTTCATCCGGGACGCATTCCCGGAGCAGGAGCTCCTTTGGCAGGCAGAACTGTGCGGCGTCACGGTCGGACCCGACACCGAAACGCTGAACTACAACGACGTTCCGATTGATTCGCTGGAGCCGTTCTACCGGATGCTGCCGCTGCTTTCGAAGCTCTCCTCGCTTGAGATGTGCGGATGCGGCGTCGGGAACGAGGAAATGGACGCGCTGCGCGCGGCGTTCCCCGACGCGGGCATCGTCTGGTCCATCAAGTCGCGGCACTGGACGGTGCGCACCGACGCGGATCATTTTGCGACGTGGCGGATCGACCGCGTGGACGAGAACGGATTGATCCTCGAGGCGTACAACATCCATTTCAATACGAACGAGGATCTGGACTGGCTCAAGTACTGTCACGATATGGTTGCGCTGGACGTCGGACACAACCTGCTGACGAACTGCGAATTCGTGCGGAACATGCCCAAGCTCAAGTACCTGATCATCGCGGACAACAAGATCACCGATCTTTCGCCGCTCGCCGATCTTCAGGAGCTCATCTATCTGGAGATCTTCGTGAACCCCATCACGGACATCTCGCCGCTTGCAGGGCTCAAAAACCTCCTGGACATCAATATGTGCAGCTGCGGGATCACGGACCTGACGCCGCTGTACGGGCTGCCGCTGGAGCGCGTGTGGATGACGCCTTACGAGCTGAAGGACCCGAACGGGGCAGCGGAGGCGTTCCGCGCGGCGGTGCCGAACTGCGATCTTGAGTACATCGTCAGAACGCATTCCACCGGAGACGGCTGGCGTCAGCACGAGCGCTACCGCGAGATGCGGCTTGCTTTGGGCCGCGCCAAGCCGTAACAGGCAAAAACAGAGTACGGAAAAAGGAGCCGCAAGGCTCCTTTCGACGTATCAGGGACTTATGCGCCCGATGCGGCATCCCGCATGATGTCATCCCACTCCGAGCGCTTCAGATGAAACTCGCTGCAGAGCTGATTCTGGATCTCCTCATGCCGTTTTTCAATCTCTTTGCGCATGGAAGCGACTGCGTTTTCCCAATCTGTAAGCGATGCGGGCGCATGGTACAAAGCGATATGACGCTCCATTTCGGGACGAAGCGCACCTGCGACCTCGTCGAGCAGCGTCTGCAGTCGCGCAACGGAGAATTCGGTGCAAAGCAGTTCCGCATACCGATGCAGAAATCGATCGCACCATGCGGGATTCCTGCGCAGCGCGGCATACAAATCCATATTGACGATACGACCGGCGGCTTTGTCGTACAGCACGCCCTTCCGGTTAAAATAATCGTTGAAAAGGTTGCGCCCGGAGGAACCGTCGGCAAAGCAGCGGTCGATATCGTAAAAGATCGGACGCCAGCGAATGGCATAATCGCTCGTCGCCCAATAGCTTTGATTCTTGACGTCGTAGTTGCAGAAAAAGGTCTGTGCAATCAGATAGTCTGTGATGTATTCCACGTCGACCCATTTTGCAAATTCAGCAACGGTCGCATCATCGTCAAACGGATTCTGCCGCGCATATCTCCGGAGCCGGTCAAAATCCGTGTCGCTGCCATACCGTGTGCCTCCGTTGGCAGAAACAAAATTGATGGAAGCCGGATCTGCGCCGTAATGCGTCACAAGATAATCCTGATTCATCCCTTCGTTCAAATCCATAATCCCGTAATACGTTCCATTCACATATACGACGACGGGTCTTGTCTGCGCGCTGTCGAGCGACAGCCCGGAAACCGCATACAGCGCAAAAGAATCGCGCAGACGCGCCTTTGCATAGTCCTGACTGCCATTGCGCAGAATCAGCGTTGCGTAATCGGCTGCCGTTCCGTCTCCCCAGAACGGATAGTTGACGGATCCCTGACCGAGCCGCGTACGCAAATGCAAGGACAGCGATTTCTGCGGATTCTTGATGGATTGGTTGCCTCGCGGATTTATGTCGGCGTCAAATGTTGTCCCGATCGTTCCGTCCGTCTCATAAAAAGCGATCTGCGCATCGGTATGCGGATAGCGTCCCTGAGAGCGGATTCGTGTGAAAGCAGAAAAGCTGTCCGGATCGCATGCAATGCAGACGACCGGGATCGTATGTTTTTCGGCAAACAGATACGTAACGGCGCGAGTTACGCTGGGAAGGCAGTTTTCCGATTGCGCAAAAAAGCGGATCGTAACGGATTCGGTGATGCGGATCGGCTCTGTATAGCGCTCGGCGCGAACCTTTGGGTCGCTGCCGTCCGTCGTGTAGAGGATCACGGCGTTCGGATCGCTGCAGTCGATCCGTAAAGAAAACGGATTGCTGTGATACAGAGCAGTTTCGGAGACAATCGGCTGAGGTGTTCTTGATGTCACAAATTGCGCAGCATTCGGCTCTCCCGGCGTTGCCTGCAGAAAAAAGACACGGGCAACAAGCGGGTCTTCCGTCCGTCCGCTTGTGTAGCCTTCGACCAGATCGCCGGTTTCGAAAATATCCCGCATACGGTCGTTCGGATCAAACAGATAAATGCGTTCGCCGGTTGCCGAGACACCGAAGCTGTTCGGCGCAAAAACGGCGTATGCGGAAGCGTTGAGCACGCCGGTCAGAAAAAAGCGGGATGTTCCCGCTTCGCTGTCGCTCAAATACCATCCGGAAAGATCACAGGACCGGTCGGAACCGTTTTTCAGTTCAATCCAATCGTTGTCCGCACCGAATGCGCAGACCTCGCTGATATGGAGATCGTCATACGGAAATACACCGAGCTTCTTCACGTCGTCGGTAAAGGCGGCGTTTTCCTCGCCGGGCGTCGGATATTTGTAGAATACAAGCCTGCCGTCCTCCGACAGCCCGACCGATGTGTTCTTCGGAATCTCATCCGTGCGTGGGATTTGCTGCATGATCCGGCGCGGCGCATGATACAGCATCAGTCCATCGTCGGAACCGGAGACGGAAAACGGCGCATGAAGCTCATACGCGGTCGATTTCTTTCCGGTCAGAAAGATCAGAAGATATGTGCCGGGTTCCAGCGTTCCGGCGGGGAGCTGCCATTTGAGCGGATCCGAAAAGTCATCGCTGAGCCAGTATTCGGAAAGCTCAATCGCCTCATTTCCTGTGTTCTTCAGTTCCGCGAAGTCGGCATGATCCCCATACCCGTCAATGATCGAATATGTATTGCGAAACAGCACCTCGTTCAGACGCAGCGGCTCCGTTTCGTCGGCGAAGCGTGTCCGCTCAATCCCGATGAAACGGTCATCGTTTTCCATACCGGGCGTAGGACTGCCGCAATATCCGTAAACGCCGTTCCGGTTCCTTGCCCACGATTGTCCCTTCATCATCGGAGGAACGGAAACGGAATCGGCAAGTCCCTGACCGGCGTCGTACAGATAAAGCGACTCGCCGTTTTTGGAAATCGAAAGATCGATCGCGTCTTCTCCGCTGCCGCAGGGGATCGCCGCATACGCGCCCGCCGCCAGCGCAATTTCCGGGAGTCTTGCCTTATCCCGCTTATCCGCACGGTCCGAAAGAAAGAAATCGCCCAGAGAGATTTCGGTATCGTTCGGATTGAAGATCTCAATCCAGTCCGCTCCTCCAAACCGTCCGGTCGGAAAATCCTCCGATACGATCTCATTGATGAACAGCGTGATCTCGGAGCGGTGTTCGGCAGGTTCAGACGCGTTCTCAACATCTTCGGGCGGTTCCGGGGTTGAAGCTTCGGGCGGTTCCTGCGAAATCTCGGGCGTGTTTTCTTCGCCGGGCGTCGGAAGAATGCAATAACCGAAGCTGCCGTCTGCACGGCGCGCATAGGATACGTCTTTCGGGAGAGCGGGGATGATTAACTTTTCCATAAGATTGCCGGAGGAATCCAGAAGATACAGCGTGTCGCCGCTCTTTGCCAGCCCGAACGGCAGACAGAATGCGTCCGTGTTCGCGTTTGACCGCGCAAAAAGAACGGTATAGCCGTGCGCGGGCACGATCAGATCCGGCAGCATGTTTTCAAGATCATAGCGGTCTTCCTTATCCGTCAGGATATATCCCTGCAGATTGACGTCCCTGTCGGAAGGGTTGTACAGTTCGATCCAATCGGGGGTACCGAGCGTTTCATCCGCAAAAGCAGTGTTGGAGGAAACGACCTCATTGATGACGACGGGGGTCGATGCAGAGGAACAGGCGGTCGCCAGACCTGCGCAGAGACAAAGCAGCGTAAATGCACAGCTTCGGGCGATATGTCCGATCAGCATTCCCTGCAATCCGTCAAACAGTCTCCTTTTCCCCTTGCCCATACGGTTTTCCGTTGCCTCCGTGCGAATCAATAACGCAATCATTCAGCGATCGATTTATATGACACGTACAGAGACGGAATAATCCACTCCGAAAATAATATATTATTTTCGGGCGGCTTTACCGCAGAGCTCCGGCATGCCGGCATGGAATGAACAGGGATCGCCGGAGTTCCGGCAATCCCTGCTTGCGTTCGTTATTCCGTTGTACTGGGTTGTTCGGCGGTATCAGTGAAAAGTGTCCGCAGAATACGCCGTGCAGCCGTCCGTGGCGGAACATGCCGTGCAGGCGGCGCAGCCGAGCGTGCAGGCAGCACAGCCGAGGGCACAGGAGCCGCAGTCGGAGCAGCCGCTGCGTTCCGACGCGTACCTTCCGCTGCAGGCGACAAGCGCCGCGATCAGCAGAATGCTGACGGTCAGCAAAGCCAAAAATCCTCTTTTCATGCTTGTTCCCTCCTTTGCGGTTTCGGTCCCGCGCCGCGATGCGGACGCGATCGACCTTCTTGCTTTTACAGGTACAGGATAGCATGTCCGCGCTCGTTTCGCCAGTGCGGCAGGTCCGAATTGGCGGCGGTCATTGCCGCATCCGGAACGAAATAGCGCCGGTTATTTGCGGGATCGCGCGCTTTTGTCAGTACAGCCAGCGGTGCAGCAGAAAGTCCGCAAAAGCTTCCATCTCCTCGGGCTTCATCGGCTCGCCCGGCTCGATGATCCAGAGATCGCCGAACAGATTCTTTTCATACAGCACACCGGGACTGCTTTCCGGCGCACGGTAGCGGCAGGTCTGCAGCTCCTGATCGAGCTGCGTCCAGGTTCCGGACGCGGTCAGCGTATCGAACAGCGCCTCGCCGCCCTTCACGATCGTCACGCGGTACGAAACCTTGTCCTGCACGAAGGTCAGAAGATACGCCGGAAAGTCCTCGTACTGCGTTTCCTCGATGTGCAGATCCTCGGCTTCGCCCTCCGCAAAATGGAAATAAACGCCGGTCCGGTGTCCGAGCGATTCGACCGAGAGCCCCGCCGCGCGGTTTGCGATCTCCTCCGGGACCTCCTTCGGCACGGAATAGCTGAACACGTAATAGTCGTTTTTCGCGCCGTTGCTGAGCGAAACAACGCCTTCGCCCGTCCAGTAGTTTTGCCAGAAGGTCGTGCCGCCGTTCGATTCCACGTACGGCTCCTCGCCCTCGGCATACGGCTCGCCGTACCGCACCTCGAGCGCGGACTCGGTCACCTGCATGTTTTCGATCCCGTCGGTCAGCCAGATCTCCGAAACGCGCTTCGCACGGTCCGGATCCTCGTAATCGGTCAGAAGATACGCCGTTCCCGTGACCGTGTGTCCGAACAGGTCGCCGGAAAAGGCGATGTTGCCGGAATGATCGAAGTACGTTCCGTCGACGCCGAGCTCCTTCGCCGTTTTTCCGATCCACGCGAACGTGTCGGTCACCTCGTTCACCGCAAAGTATGACAAGGGACGCTCCGACTGTGCGGCTGCTTCCGGCGCATTCTGCTCCTGCGTCGGATTCGTGCATGCGCAAAGCAGCAGTATCAGGATCAGTGCGATCCGTCTGCGCATATGCAACACCTCGCTTTCACCGGTATTATAACGGATGACCGCCGCCGTTTCAACCGATTTTCACGCGGCGTTGACGGTTTTCGCGCCGAATGGTATAATAAAACAAAGAAACGCAGGCAGAGGAAACGCAATGAGGGAACCGTTTTTGACATGGAACGCGGCGATCGCGCCGCAGGATACGGCGGCGACGGCGCGCGCCAAGGCGCATTGGGACGGGATCGCAAAGCCTTTGGACGGGCTCGGCAAGCTCGAGACCGCGGTGATCCGCATCGCGGGGATCACGGGCAGCGAAGACGTTTCGCTCGACCGACGCACGGTGCTGGTGCTGTGCGCGGACAACGGGATCGTCGAGGAGGGCGTCACGCAGACCGATGCGTCCGTCACCGCGACAATGGCGCGCCGCATCCGTGAACACCGTTCCTCGGTGTGCCTCATGGCAAAGACCGCGCGTGCCGACGTGATTCCGGTCGACCTCGGAATGCTTTCCCGCGTGCCGGGCGTGTACGATCTGCACGTCGCCTCCGGCACGGCGAACATGACGAAGGGTCCCGCCATGACGGAGCAGCAGGCGCTGCAGGCGATCGAAGCCGGCGTCCGTCTTGCAAAGGAGCGCAAGGCGGCGGGGGACTCGATCCTCGTCACCGGAGAGATGGGCATCGGGAACACCTCGACGTCCTCGGCGATCGCGGCGGTGCTGCTGAACCTTCCGGTTGAGACCGTCACGGGACGCGGCGCGGGGCTTTCCGACGCGGGACTTCTGCGCAAGCGCGACGCGATCCGCCGCGCAATCGAGGTGAACCGTCCCGATCCGTCCGACGCGTTCGACGTGCTTATGAAGCTCGGCGGGTTCGACCTTGCGGGGCTTGCGGGGCTCTATATCGGTGCGGCGGCGGTCCGCCTGCCGATCCTGATCGACGGATTGATCAGCTCCGTTGCGGCGCTCGTCGCCGCACGGCTGGCGCCGAACTGCGTTACCGCCATGCTGGCGAGCCATTGCTCGAAGGAGCCTGTCGCGCAGGCGATCCTCAGCGAGCTCGGGCTTGAGCCGATCCTGTTTGCGGACATGAAGCTCGGCGAGGGGACCGGCGCGGTGTGCATGCTGCCGCTTCTCGACATGGCGCTGTCGGTCTATCACGGCTCGGTCTCGTTTTCGGAGACCGGCATCGAACAGTATGTGCCGCAGGGAGGGAACGGATGCTGATCCTCGTCACCGGCGGCTCCGCCTCCGGAAAAAGCGAATTTGCCGAATCCCTGTGCCTCGGGCATGCGCCGCGGTTCTACCTTGCCTGCATGCAGCCGTTCGGCGCGGAGGGCGAGGCGCGGATCGCGCGCCATCGCGCCATGCGAAAGGACAAGGGCTTTGCGACCGTCGAGCGGTATACGGACCTTGCATCGCTGACGCTTCCGGAACGCGGCTGCGTGCTTCTGGAGGACCTCGGAAACCTTGCCGCCAATGAAATGTTTTCGTCCGGGTCCCCGCGCGATCCGTTCGACGCCGTGCTGCGCGGGATCGAAGCGCTTGCGGCGCAGTGCAGCCGGCTGGTCGTCGTGACCGACGAGATCGGAAACGACGGCGTTCTGTACGATCCCGCAACGACCGCGTACCTTGCCGCGCTCGGCGCGCTGAACCGCGCGGTCGCGGCGCG
>JAEEGL017030954.1_pt1 | contig 15752 bp, 9 predicted proteins | sample 9134231 | NCBI WGS metagenome assembly JAEEGL01 (sample SAMN16246548, study PRJNA631951) | gut metagenome | biome: gut microbiome; feature: rumen; material: fiber-attached | host: Bos | place: Iran: Karaj | collected 2018-10
CACCATCAAGGAATATAACCGCGAGTTCCAAGACTATACCTTGGGAATCCCTAACCGTGAAGTGCGCATGGGAATGGGACAGTCGTTGGTCAAGTACAAGAACCTTTGGCTCGATGATGGCAACATCTCCGCCGGCAGCCGCACCATCGACGACTGGAAAGTGGAGAACCTATAAACAACCGGTACTCAATCCGATAATGAACAAACTACAATATGACAAAGTTTGACAAACCACATAGCCCACCGGGCAAACAGGAGTAATTATCGTCTAGTGATTCTAGCCTTTTTAGTGCATCTAGCGCCATTTCTCCAGTCACAAAAGAAACTATTAACAATTCATTCAATAAACAGCCCGCCTATTGACAAAGGCGAGCAACTAATAAGAAAAAACAAATGACACTCAAAAACATAGCGTTGAAAAACTCTTTGTTAAATAGGCTGTTACTCATAATGGCTTTTCTCTTGGTGGGGCAATACACATTGGCAAGTGATCCCACTTATTATTATAAAATCACTGTTGCTGCAGCAAAACCCACACAAACGCCCGCTGTAGGTAAAGTGTATGTTGGAACTAGTAGCCCAAGTGGAGAGAGTGTTTATAGTGAAAGTTCGATCACATTAGATAAATCTAGCGGTGAGCAGTTAAGCAGTAGCCCGACATTCTATTTTTCGGCCATGACGAATGGGGGAGACTATAATTATATTAAATGGGTATCAAATAAAACTGGTCTGATTGCAAATCGAGAGGCGGAATTAGTTGACGGGAAACACACTTTCAATGTCTCTCCGAGCATAAGTACTAAATCTGGAACTGTTTCAACTGTCATACTCACGCCAACATTCTATAAGACTTATGTCACTGCTACATGTGATGGCCAACAATGTACTAAAGTTACTGTAAGCCCTTCAGTCAACACTTTGAATGCTAATGTTTCTCTAACGGCCACTCTTGCTTCAGGATATGCTATTGTAGGTTGGCGTAAAGTAGGCGATACAGATATTATTGCTGCTTCTAGCCGCAAAAATCCTTACACTTTTAAGGTAACTACAGAGACTGCGGGTAAGTATGAGCCTGTCACAGAAGCGTCTTGGGTCAAAGTGTCAACCCCAAATGCCAATAAATGCACTGTGGCTATCAGTAACCCAAACAATTACCAAGGGCAAAGTGTGAAGTTGACAGCAACACTTAATGGATGTTATGTCACTCATTGGATAAATAAAGGGACGGGCGAAATTGTAGAGGCTTCGAGACTGGATGAAACACATGGAAAGAATCCATGGACATTAACTGTTACAGAAAGAGCTACTTACGAACCCGTACTAGCAGATGCTTGGGTCACAGTCTCTTCCAATAACACAAATCGTGGTGTTGCAACAATTAGCAATCCTAATAACCATGATGGCGATGTGGTCACGATGACTGCCTTGTCAAAAAATGGTAACTATTATGATGTAGCATGGTATAAGAATGGTCAGCTGGTTAGCTCTGATAATCCTTATACGATTACTGTTACAGAGAGGGCTGAATATGTTGCTCATTTTGACACACAATCCTCAGCTCCAGCTTCTGGATATTATCGTTTCCGTAGCGCCAATCCCGCAACAAGCAGTCATGTGATAAGCCTGGAGGACAATTTATTTAACATGCAGACCATAATCGGTTCTGTGAGTACATTTACTGAGGATGCAGGTATTTCTAGAGCGCAGACACAGCTTGCACAGGATATCAAGATGCGAAGCGTTAGTCAATCATACACTATGCCTAGCACTGTGATTTATCTGAAACCTAATGGATCTCAGTTCAACTTCATTGTACAAGGTACTCACATCAAGCAATTGTCTACAGGCAGTTTCTATGGCTCTAATGCCGGAGAAGTAAAAACCGATGGCGCTTATGTTGATATGTCAAGCGCAAATCAGGCATATACCATCGGTATGACAATTTCAGCAAAGCATGTAAACACAGGTGCTTCTGATGTATTGGGTCCAATTTACTATACTGACAATAATGGTGCTCTCATTGTCATAAAGAATCAAGATTATCGATCTGCATGGTATCTAGAACCAATCAGTTTGGATAATAACTACTTTGCGGCTCAACCTGATGCTCAAATATCTGTTAATGGCAAGTATTACACTACATTGCGAACATCATTTCCCTGTCAGATACCTACAGGAGCTTCTATGAAGGTCTATCATGTCACAGGTGTACCAACCACATCAGGTGAAATGGCAACGATGGTTGCATATCAGCCTGGCGATGTTGTCCCTGCGGGTATGCCTGTAATCATCGAGAGCACTTCAACCTCACCAGAAGACAATAAATTGATGCCAGTCAATGATCCCGAGAACTATATCTCGACAAACACCTCATACACTGTCAGTACTGCTCTTTATAATAATTATGGTGCACATCGGCATGATTTTGGAAGGCAATCTAGTTATAATTCTAGCGGAGTTGATCGTGTCCCTATGTCTGGAGATCAAGTAGGGTATTTCAAACTAAATCCAGATTATTCTGATTATGTATCAAATACAACTCCTTACTATGAGTTGAGTGTTAATGAGAATGGTGTTGTAGGCTTTTGGAAACAAGTGGCACAGGGTACTTATAGCAATAAAACTTTTCCTAAATTGGATGGCAATACTGCATATTCTTTGATACAATGTGCATTATTCGAGGATGTAACAACAACCATCACTTTGGACAAAACTGAGGCGTATGTTGGAGAAAATATTTTGGCAACGATTTCCAGTGTAGCCGAAGGCGCAAACATTCAATATTCTCTCGATGGTGGCGAAACATGGACACCCTATGGCTCTCCCTTTAATCTGCCAAATACCAGTGCTGGTACTTTTACCATTATGGCTAAAGCGACAAAAGGCTATAGCGAAAGTGTGATAGCCTCTGCTAACTATACTTTCAACTCTGCTTACCAGAGCATCACTCTTGCAGGCTTGGTTAATCAGAATCCCAGTGACACCAAGTACTCTATCACCGACCTCACGGCTGTGTGTATTCTTGATGAACCTGGACTAATCATCTGCAAGGATGACAATGGATATGCTAACAAGGATGTTCAGTCCAATGAAGAGTGGATTGATTACATGCGTACAGTGTCTGGATTGATACCTTCGACGACAGAATATGACCAAAGCAATTGGATTGTACTACAATTGCCAGATGGACAAGAATTGACTGCGGATCAAATGCTAGCAGTCAACAACCATCAATTGACCAATGTCAAGGGTGTATTACTTAACAAAGAGAACCCGACATTCCAACTCGATGTGATACCCACTGGTTGTGGCGATGAGGTCCAATCGTCGCTCAACACTTACATCGCAGCAAGTTTCGGTGGCACACAAGAGTCCCCGGTCAATCAAAACACTTATTTCTTCGTCCAACCCAAACCCATGGAGCTCGCAAACATTGAGTGGGCATATTGGGATGGCAGCAAGTTCACTACTCCACCGATGCTTGTAGGCGATAACGGCCAAACTTGGAATCTGGCAAACCTCCAAGGTGAATTTGGATACAACCGTGAATTCTTGAATCTAAGTTTACAAGAAGGTGTTGTCTATCAGATGCCTAATGCACTTATCAGAGTGCTAAATACGTCAAAATACCCGAATCGTGCTGATAGCCAGTCGAAACAATATGAAGTATCTCCAACTTCTTTGACTATGGAAGGTTCCTATGTCGATGGTGTCATCACCGATGTAATGCAGCTCGGTGCTCAGCGCGAGGTGGCGGGCGTGGAGTATTACAACCTGGCCGGCATACGCTCGACGCAGCCCTGGCAAGGCATCAACATCGTCGTCACCCGTTACACCGATGGAACCACTTCGACTACTAAAAGAATTAAGAGATAAGTAACTATAATTTCATGCCTCACTGAATCTCCCCCTCTTTAGGGGGGATTGAGGGGGGCGAACTCATTAAACTTTTTTAATTAACCTAATTTATTAACATTATGAAGAAGAATTTACAGATGTTGCTGACGCTGGCTCTGGTGGCTCTCTTCAGCCTAGGAGCAGCGGCACAGCCGAAGTCTGGATACTACAAGGTCCAGAATGTTGGTTCTCAGAAGTATGTTGATGTCAAAAGCTCAACGTACGCTAAGCCCGATGCCACTGAGGAGGATGCTACCATCCTTTATGTGGGTATCGGCGACGAGTGGGACATCAACTACAACGCAGATGGTACCTACTACCATGGCGATGGTGATGGTTCTTACAAAGTGACCTCACTCATGGGTGAGGGTGTGCAGGTTTACAGCTATGTGAACTATTGTGTTGCACTGGCGAATGCATTTATTGACATCCATTTGACAAATCCCAACGCGGTGACATATCCTATGACAGACGAGGAGGTAGAACTTGCCAAGGAGACTGTTAAGGATTATGCTGACAACGCAGCGTTCATGCGTCTGATTCCTAACGGACAATTTGTCTATGCTGTGGCAACTATCCCCATGATTCCTGATTGGGTAGAGGAAGCTGCCGCTCAGCATGGCGTGACCGATGGCGCATGGAACTGGGCCGTTCGTCAAGTGATGAGCCGTCTGGACCAACTTGGTGATCATGGACTCGGTGGCTTCAAGGATTTGATTGAGAACAATCTGCCGAACATCGTTCCGGGTACCACTTATTACTTGACAGCTGATCCCGATGACACCTTCGGCTATCTGACCGAGGCTGAATTCAATGCTTTGGGCAATGCACAAAAAAGAGTTGCTCGTTGGAATATGGTGGAGGTTGAGACCCAGGCGTTTGCCGAGAGCGGCTACTACCGTATCCGCAATGCTGCTGGTGTAAATGGAAAGGCATACGTCAACGTTGACGGCCGCTATACTGCAGAGCCTGATGCTACCGCAGACGAGGCTGTGACCGAGCCGGGTACTGTCATCTATGTTGGCATGGAAGGCATGCCTTATGGCAAGACTAAGATCACGGGCCTGAGTGGTCAGAGCGACGACGTGCTTGCCTACGCCGACAAGGCCATTATGCTAGCTAAGCAGTTTGCTCTCAATGCATTGGATGAGGCAATCGAGAACTCAGATTATGAGAACGCTCAGAATCTTAAGGAAGAACTGATCACTATCTTGAATAATAAGGTGACTGACTGGACTGAGCGCTTCGCATATCTCTATCTCGTTCCTACTATCACCGATAACCGTGAGGATGCAGTTTATTGCCAAGTCACTCTGCCGGGTCTGGCTGAGTTGGATGAGCAGGTGGGCAGTATCTTCGGAGGCACCAGTGGTTACACCATCAGCCAGTCGTTTGCTGAGTATGGCTTCTTCCGCACCAACGAGGCTGGTGCTATCATTGGTCTTGACACTGTCAATGTTTGGAACTTTGCAGTTGACAAACTGATCCAGGGTTTGAAGGATCGTGGTAGCGACCCCGCTATCATTGCTTTGGTTGAGAACAACATGCACAATGTGGTTCCTGGTCACACTTATGCACTGACCCAGGATCCTGACAGCTCGTTCGGCTACTTCGATGTCTGCGACGAGAACGGTGGTCGCAATGAGGCTCTCGTTGCCGAGTATGGCGACAAGGCCCGTTGGGTCCTCGAGCCTGTTACCAACGATGGCAACTACTTCGCTGTTGATCCTACCATCAGTGGAGAGGACGAGGATGGCAACACCAAGTATGTCACCACACTCTACACTGACTTCCCCTACACTCTGAGCGAAGGCATGAAGGCCTACAAGGTCACCGGTGCCGAAGCACAGGAAGGTATGCAAGGATTGGTCATCACCAAGGAAGAGGTCGCTAGCCCCGTGCCCGCCAACATGGCTGTGCTCCTGATCTGCGACCAGGCTGGTGCTGAGAACAACAAGCTCGAGCCCGTGGCTCCCGCTGCTGAGGAAGAGGATCCCACTGCTGAGCCTAGCGGCGCTCCCCGCCGTGTCGTGAGCACGCAGTATGATGTCAACAACGGCAACCTGCTCTATGCTAACCACTTCGATGGCACTGCAGGCAACAAGTCGCTCATGGCTCTGGGTAACACCGACGACGGCGTCGCCTTCTGCGAGGGCGTCAGCAACACTGACGGCAATGTTCCCGCACTTGATATCACTAACCTTGATGTTGCCGATGCTTACTACATCTTCCCCGTTGAGGAAGAGGAGGAACCGACCGCTATCGATGCCATCAACGGCAAGACGGTCACCAGCGTACGTTACATCAACGTTGCTGGTATGCAGAGCGACAAGGCATTTGACGGCGTGAACGTTGTGGTTACTACCTACAACGACGGCACCAAGGTCATCACCAAGGTCGTGAAGTAATTTAAATTTCCCCAACTCCCCCTCTAAGATAGAGGGGGCTGGGGAGTATGACTTTTAAATGTAATTCCACCCACAATTTCCCTCCTCTTTATATAGGGGAGGGGATTGGGGTGGGTTTAATATGAATAACCCAACGAGACCTCAGCCTTGTCCTGCTGACTAAACAAGAGACAACTCAATAACGCACTCCCTATCGGTCTGCTATGCCATGCCATCGGCATGGCAAAATAAAATGACAACAATACGCGTCCACGAGGCGTACAATATATATAATATTCGATAACTAACATTCACTAACAATATGGTCAAGGAATCATCTCCTTGTCTAACACTAAAAAAACTATTAACGAAATGAACAAGATGAAGGTGGCACTCGCTACCGCACTCAAATTCCCGAACTGGCAATTATGCCGATTGTGTTTACTCTTGTTGCTATTTGCCAGCAGTTGGCAAGGCTCCCTTGCAGCTTACATGTATGTCAAGGGAACTGCTTCTCCCTACTTTAAGATTGACAATGGCAGTTATGGCCCAATGACTAGACAGGTCAGCACCACTGATGGCGCTGTTTGGTATTTTACTAGCGTGACCAATGGCGCGACTGTCACATTCGCCACCTCCAATGATGGTGCTAACGCCTCACCCGCCATCACCTTTGACTCCAGCAAGGATAGCTACTTTGACTATAAAAGCAATGAACGCTTCGGTATCAACCTGACACGAATCAAGAATGCTTCATCATACATCTTTTTAGAGATTTCAAGAGATGACTGGTTCTTAAATGAAGCTGGGTCATATGTATATGCTTGGAATTCCACTGGTAATAATGGGAGTTTTCCTGGGGATTGTGTCATTGAGCAAGGCAACCGTTGGGGGGGCAACTGCTATGTCGGTGGCAACTATGGTGGAAGTTCAATGTTTTTATGGACATGGGATAATATTCCACAAAAAGTCAAAGTCGTACGCAGCGATGGCTCTTCTGATTGGAATGGCAGTGGAGACCAAGATTATATAAAAGGTAACCTATACAAGTCGGGTGGCAATTGGTATCGAGATGACTATCTAATGTATACCGACATCATTTGGCCCAGTAGGGACATGGAGCAACTTTCCTTCACAGGAAATTTCTACGGCCCTGGTTTCTACCGTGCTTTCAATGGTCAAAGTGGTAAGAATCTGGATGTAGTGAGCAACATTGGAAACATTCAAATGACTGCCATTAATATGGCTGAAAATAATCATTTCTTGCACAGTGATGCGGGCTCAATCTTGCATGTGGATTTCCTTGACGAGGCCTCGCTTCAGATAGGCATGCCGTATGGCTTATATAATATTGAAGCGCAAGGCGCTGGTACGCAGGTCATCACCTCTCAGATGATGGGCTTGTTTAATGAATTGTTGAGTTCTCACTTAGGAAGTAACTACCCGCTTCCTTTCGTTCCTGTTAATGTTAATCCAGCACGCACAGCTGGTGAAGCACTGCTTATTGACGCTGGTGAGAACGGCTCATTGTATCAAGCCAGTTTTAATATGGCAGGCTTGACCGCTTTGTTCCGTGATAATCATGGTGTCGCGCAAACGGCAATTGGCAGTAACTTTGGCTTAGCGATGGATGCTACACACGCATCGGCTGATTTCCAGCGGTTGGCAGAACAATATTTCCCTCCTTATGATGTATGGTGTAATTGGTATCTGACACCAGTTGATGGAGACGAAAACTATTATACTCCCCCTTATAACAATGCAAACAGCGATGGTTATATCAATGTTGATGGCAAGAACTGGGCAACAGTTTATGTTGATTTCCCATTCATGTTGCCCGAGGGTGCTACTGCCTATCTTATTAATGAAGATGGAGGGAAGGTAGCCCTAAATTGGGAGTTTATCCCTGATAATGTCCCTGTCTTGATCTCTTGGACCGGTGATGGAACAAATGACGTGAAACTGGTGCCGGGAATGTTCACCATGAGCGATCAAGATATCGCAAATTTCAATCAGCAGATTGGACCATGGCTGAACTATTCATTTGACCAGATCTATGATATGGTTACTTTGTATTATGACAATGCTGTAAGCACCTATGGACAAGATGCGATTGACTATATCTATGGCATTGGCATCAATATGATTGATGAAATCGTGACAGACGAGGAACTCAAAAATTCATTAAAGTCAATGGAAAAAGACGAGTTCTTTAGTGCTGTTAGAGATTTAGTCACGCAGTTGTTACAAGTAACTGTTGAAAATGGTATCTCGACCGATGCAATGGTGGCGGCCAACATTCGTCAACTAATCGTTAACGGCATTCGCAACAAGTTCTTCTATGACAAATATAATGAGGCTTTTGGACAAAGAACTGCTGATGCAAAAGCACTTGCTGAGACTTATCGCGAGGAGGCTAAGATTAATTCATTATCTTGGTGTGGTGACTTCTTTGGCTACAATCCTGAGCATAGCTCGAACGCTGCACAAGTGATACCGTTTGATGGTTATTCCATGTTGAGTGGTGCGGTGAATGACGAACCAGTGTTTGACGATCCAGTCACTGAATGGAATGGGAATATGGCATATCTTGACCCCTCATCGCATACGTTGCAATGGATTGTAATCAATGGTCATGATAATACAAAGTATAAAATCAAAGATGACTTGCAGGTAGCGTATGCATTCCATTACGACGGCGAAGATGTTGTTATATTCGCAAAAGATAATAATAACTGTGCAGAAAGCTATCGCAGTGTGAACTCTCAGAATGCCCATGATTATATGGCAAATCAGTATTTCAACTCAGCTGAAGAAAATACTGGACAGTATGACGATCAAAGCAACTGGATTGAGATTCACATGCCTTATGATAATAGCTCATCATTACATAAGATGGCTGACTGGTATTATTCTCATCCAGTTAATGACTTCTTAGCACTGAAAGCATTATTATCAAATGTTCAAGGAACATACCTTGAGAATAATGGCAATCCGATTCTAAATGTAACTAGTTGCAAAACAATTGATAATGAAAATGTAATAAATGTAAATACCTTTATCCCAGCGAATTTCTTTGAATCTGAAGTTCAGCAAGGATGCTTCTTTGTTCGACCTAAAACTCTTGAGGTGGCATTCTTTGATTGGGGCATTTGGAATTCAACTAAATCAGCGTTTGTTATTCCCAAGAAGAGTGAGGACGGAACTATCAATGGGTTGGGACTTCAAGGTGGTTATTATGTAAAGCCTAATTATGCTGAGTTCTATAACTATTCGTTTGAAGATGGGATAGCTTATCGCTTCTTTGGTGTTGTTCGAAAGATAGGTAGTCGAAAAAAGGCCGGTACTTTAGATTATAATGAAAATGAACCAATAAATGGTGAGTATGAAGTGTGGCCGTTCTATATTGGTAATGGTAATGAAACAGGGAATGGTGTCATCACCTCAGTCGCAGACGTGAAGGTCGATCGTCAGGTTGCTGGTGTTGAATACGTCAACCTCGCAGGCCAGCGCAGCGCGAAGCCGTGGCAAGGTGTCAACATCGTCGTCACACGCTACACCGACGGTACAACCCGGAGCACCAAAGCTATCATGTAGGAGAGTTTTCCGCTTCGGTCTACTATGCCTCGCCCACGGCGAGGCCACAAGCAAACAACAAAATGCCAGTGGCAGGGAAACTCTCCCTGCCACTGGCTTGTCTTTTTCATTCTGTCTCGAATGCTCGAAAGCTCAAAAGCTCGAAAGCTCGAAAATTCGAAAAATTGTGACAAGGAATCCCCGTGATCACTCCTTGGCTTTGAACGTGACAAACCGGTTGTAGGCGTAGTTCGCCACCGTGTAGACAACCATCGAGATGACCATCACGATGTTCTGGCCGGCCTTCTCCATCGGGACAAACGGGATGGCATCGTTCGGCAGGTCTTTCATCCCCACGCCCTCAAGCAGCACCCAGCTCACCACGCCCTGCAGCATCCAGCACAGCACGAAGCCGCAACCAAACAGCAACGCCTCACGCTTGACATTCACGCCTGTCTTGAATACCCAGTTGCGGTTCCAGATGAAACTGTTGATCACACCCAGCACATAGCCGATGATGTTCGACGGGCCGTATGGCACGCCCAGCTTGGTGTTGAGCAGGTAGAACGACACCAGCGTGATGAGCGTGTTCATCACGCCAATCACACCATATTTCAGTAATTGGATGCCCGTCTTGCGGGCCTCAGCCTTATCAATCTTCATCGCCTGTTATCACAATCTAGACCATCTAGAAAATCTAGAATCTCTAGAATAATTCTCAATTCTCCATAAAAATCAGACAACCAAAACAACAGTGACAACATAATATAAGTTGTTGAAATCGTCCATGTTGTCTGAAAGCGGCAGAATAATTCTTAATTCAAAAGAATGCCGATATCGCTCACTCCGGGCAGCGCATCGCACGAGTCCACGGCTTGCCACACCACCACGCGCCGTGCCTGACTGGCGGTGATGCCGCTTGCTACCAGGGTGCGGCACTGGAACAACGTGCCGAAACCTTGCCCCTGCCAATTGCCGCGACCGTCGGTGACCGCCATACGCACACGATGGCGTGTCACTTGGCCACTGTCGCCAATCAGGTCGACCACCATCGGCAGGTTGCCGTATGGGTAGTCCTGCGTGTGGCGCACCGTCAGCCACAAGTCATGCACGACGACCGAATCGGCCCAGATGGGTGCAAACCGCATGGGCATGTCGTGATGCCACACCTGCCCCGGCACATGCTCAAAGTGGCTGTAGGTCGAGGTGTCAGGTCGGCAGCAGCACAGGCTAACGCACAATGACGCTATCCATAGCAAGACGCTAACCCTTGTTCTGTGCGTTCTGCGAGCCATCTCTGCCTTCGCGACGGTTAGGTTTGGGTTGGCGGTTGCGCTGGATGCGGTCGGGACGCGGGGCGCGACGCAGGTCATTGCGAGGCATTGTGCCCTCACCACGCTGGCGGTCGTGACGGTCACGACGATCGCCTTGCGGACGCTCGCGACGCTCGCCCAGAGGCTGGCTCTCGCGCTGCTCAACCCCTTTCTTCTTGTTGCGCTTCTTCTTGCGGTCAAAGCGGTTGATGGCATCCTGACTAAGGATGTCGCCGAATGCCTTGGCCTCCAGGTCGCGCTCTGCCGCGTCGAGCGAGAGTTTGTCGGGCTTCACGCCGTTGCGGTTCAGCGCCATCACCTCGAAGATGCGCTCACGCGGAATGGTCACCAGATTGGCGGGCACGTTCTTGTCGGTCGAGTAAGAAATCTCGCCCTTCAGCGTGTCGACCTTGAATGGAAAGTAGACCGCGTCCTTGGTCTCAAGGATGGTGTCCTTGGGAGGCATCTGCTTCGAGGCCTCGACGTAGGTGTCCACCTCATAGTTGATGCAACACTTGAGCTTGGCACACTGACCCGCCAACTTCTGCGGGTTCAGCGAGATGTCCTGGAAACGCGCCGCACTGGTGGCGACCGACACAAAGTTGGTCATCCACGTGGCACAGCACAGCGGGCGGCCACACGGACCGATGCCGCCAATGCGGCCGGCCTCCTGGCGCGCGCCTATCTGTTTCATCTCAACGCGGATGCGGAACACCTCGGCCAGCACTTTGATTAGCTGGCGGAAGTCTACGCGCTCGTCGGCAATGTAGTAGAAAATGGCCTTGTTGCCATCGCCCTGATACTCCACATCGCCAATCTTCATCTTCAACCCCAGGTCGGCAGCAATCTTGCGAGACCGGATCATCGTGTCCTGCTCGCGAGCCTTGGCGGCCTCGTAACGCTCCAGGTCGGCGGTCTTGGCTTTGCGGAACACCCGCAGAATCTCGAGGTCGGGACGCAGGTTGGCACGACGCATCTGCAGCTTCACCAACCGCCCGGTCATTGCCACCTGCCCGATGTCATGCCCGGGGTTGGCTTCCACGGCCACCCAGTCGCCCTCTTTCAGGTCGAGACGCGACGTGTTGCGGTAGAACCCGCGGCGGGTGTTCTTGAAGTGGATCTCGACGATGTCAAAGTCGGCCTCACCGCCGGGAATGTCGCCCAGCCAGTTGTAGCTATGTAAGTTGCTGCGCACGTTGCACTCACCGCCACAACAAGGGTTGCTGCACTGGATGCAGTCGCCCTCGTCGGGCAGCGGAGGAACGGGCAGTCTATTATTGTCATCGTTCATGTTAATCTCTTGTTACAGTAGCAAGTGAAACTTTATCAAAACTATCAGTTTGTTAAACAACTGATTTTTCTGATTTTTTAAATAATCTGATTTACAGGGTGTTATGGTTGGTATTCTAATCAGATTATTCAGATTAATCAGTTGTTCTTGACTTATGATACAGTTTCATCTAGGGAGCCTATTTCGCGTAACTGACGGCGCGGGTCTCGCGGATGACAGTGATGCGTACTTGACCCGGATAGGTGAGCTCGTCCTGAATCTTCTGAGCAATCTCGGTGCTGAGCTTCTCGGTCTCCTCGTCGGTAATCTTGTCGGCACCGACAATCACGCGCAACTCGCGACCCGCCTGAATGGCGTAGGTCTTCACCACGCCGGGGTAAGACAGGGCGAGCTTCTCCAGGTCGTTCAGACGCTTGATGTACGCCTCGACCACCTCGCGGCGGGCACCGGGACGGGCACCACTGATGGCGTCGCACACTTGCACGATGGGAGCATAGAGGCTGGTGGCCTCCTCCTCATCGTGGTGAGCGCCAATGGCGTTGCAGATGTCGGCCTTCTCCTTGTATTTCTCGGCCAACTTCATACCCAACTGGGCATGTGGCAGTTCGGGCTCGTCATCGGGCACTTTGCCGATGTCGTGCAACAGACCGGCACGGCGGGCCTTCTTGGGGTTCAGACCCAACTCGCTGGCCATGATGGCACACAGGTTGGCGGTCTCACGAGAGTGCTGCAGCAGGTTCTGGCCGTAGCTGGAACGATATTTCATCTTGCCGATGAGACGGATGAGCTCGGGGTGAAGGCCATGGATACCCAGGTCGATGGCGGTGCGCTTGCCGGTCTCGATAATCTCGTCCTCGATCTGATGGCGCACCTTCGCAACAACCTCCTCAATGCGCGCGGGGTGGATACGGCCGTCGGCAACCAACTGGTGCAGGGCCAGACGGGCTATCTCGCGGCGAACGGGGTCAAAGCCCGACAATACGATGGCTTCGGGCGTGTCGTCGACGATAATCTCGATGCCGGTGGCGGCCTCCAGGGCACGGATGTTGCGACCCTCACGCCCGATGATACGACCTTTGATCTCGTCGTTGTCGATGTGGAACACGGTCACGGCATTCTCGATGGCGGTCTCGGTGGCGACACGCTGGATGGTCTCGACGATGATGCGCTTGGCCTCCTTGTTCGCGGTGAGCTTGGCATCATCCATGATGTCGTTGATGTAGCTGGCAGCAGCGGTCTTGGCCTCGTCTTTGAGGCTCTCAATCAGCTTCTCCTTGGCCTCTTCGGCGCTGAGGCCGCTCACGTGCTCAAGCGTGCCGCGAACGGTCTTCTCCAGACGGTCAACCTCTTTCTTGCGCTCGTCAAGAGCCAGGCTTTGGTGGTCTAGCGTGCTCTTGAGACTGTCTACCTCGTTGCGCTTGCGCTGAACCTCGCCTTGTTGCTGATTGAGCTGCATCTCGCGTTGCTTGAGCTTGGCCTCGGTCGACTGTACTTTCGACAGACGGGCATTGGCCTGCTTCTCGGCATCACGCTGGATGCTCATACCTTCTTCCTTTCCTTTAATAACCTCGTTGTTTTTCAACACTTCGGCCTCCAGGCGCGCCTTCTCGAGAATCTCGTTGGCCGCCGACTTGGCATTGCGTTTTGACATCATGTAGGCGATAAACAAGCCCAACACAAAGGCAACCGCAATTAGAACAATTGCAAGTATAATGTTCATTTGTCTAATTTGTAGTTTATTATATATTATTAAAAAGGTAGTTACACATACAAAAAAACACCACACTCCAGCCGATACCCATGAATGGGGTGGCTGGTAGGGTAGTGCAGGAACCTGAACAAGGGCAAAGAATACAGAACAACTTGTCGCACAACGACAAATGCCTATATCTTCACCACTATCTCGTCGAGCTGGTGCTCAAACTCGGTCAGGTAGTCATTGACATCTTTGTTCTCCTGGTAGGTCTCCAAGTAGAGACGGGCAAACTGGAAGGCCACGCGAGCCAGAACTTCATGTGACGAACTGTTGTCAGAAAAACGGAGCATCCAGCGTTCCCACAACGTGTTGACCAACTTCTCGGCCTCACGGTAGGTGGCTTCATCCGAACGCTCGACATTCAAAGGCATCGCCTCGGTGTCGGCTAGATGAATCCAGATGTTCTGTTTGTCGTTCGCCATATCGATAGTTTAAAACAATCTTTTCTTATTATATCTACAACTCACAACCATTGAACTCTTAATCCTTAATCCTTAATTCTTAATCCTTAATTCTTAATCCTTAATTCTTAATTCTTAATTCTTAATTATTTAACTGTTCAGTTGTGAGATGCAGCGGTCAATGTCCCGCACTAATCTGGATAGAAGGGCACGCGACTGGGCGACTGACTCGGGAGAGGGCGCGACCGTGTGCGCCATCCGAAGGTAATTGTTGTCCATCTCGAGCTGCTCGACACGCGTCTCGAGCTCATGGACACGCCGACGCGTGGAGTCCAACTCGCTCTGGGCCGACTGGCATTCGGCAAGCAAAGCCTGATACTTCTCAATCAGGACTGCACTCTTGCGTTGCAGACGAGCTAGGGTGTCATGCAGTTCGGTGGCCATAACTATCCATATTATCCCACAAAATTACTACATTTTTCCGACATACAACCCTTAAAGACAAAAAAATCGGCTATAACTGCCGATTTTTGTTGCAATAAGCCAGAAAATACCGACTAATTGACGTGGAATGGAACGTCGTCAGTCGAAAATGTTCTTGCCAAGCATGATGTTGATGACCATGTTCACATCAGCGATGTCTACGCCACCGTCCCCGGTAACATCAGCAGCTGGGTTGGAAGGAGCCTTGCCAAGCATGATGTTGATGATCATGTTCACATCGGCGATGTCAACGCTATGGTCGCCAGTCACATCGCCGACCATCCCTCCCTCCTCAAGGATTTGACCAAATGCTCTCCAGCCGATTGCATCCTCATAGTATTGCTTGCACCCGACTGGCACATAGAGTGTCGCATTGCTTACGTTCACCTGATAGAACACCGTCCAGTCGCCATACAGGTTGTATTGGCTGGAGGTATAGCGCGGCTGGTTCATCTTGGCATGAACCTCCTGGATATTGGAGCAGGAGCTGAAGCACCATCCGCCCAGGTCATAGACGCTGAAGGGCAACGTGATCTTCTCAAGGTTCTTCTGATTGTAGAACGCATACTGATGGATGCCGACGATGCTGTCGCGAAGCTCAAGATGATAGTGTTCGGGCATAGTTCCCTTGTAGTCATAGGCGACATA
>JAEEGL010624274.1_pt1 | contig 15751 bp, 16 predicted proteins | sample 9134231 | NCBI WGS metagenome assembly JAEEGL01 (sample SAMN16246548, study PRJNA631951) | gut metagenome | biome: gut microbiome; feature: rumen; material: fiber-attached | host: Bos | place: Iran: Karaj | collected 2018-10
AAACAGCATGGCAATCTGAAGCTCTGCAAGTGGGCGAAGGAAGCTGAAGTAGTACACACCGCTTCCGATAAATGTGCGCTCGTAGTATCTGAAGTCCTCTTCGAATTCGTAAGACTTAGAGTACTGATGGTTTACATAGCTGCCAGCGACTGTGGATTCGTTTGCACTGGATTCATTTGAAAGTGCAACGAAACCAAGTTCGTTAAGATATCCTGCAATAATGCTGGAAAATGCAACCAAGGCTGAGAATGGAGTGTGTCCATTCAGGAATCCCTTTGCATTTAAATCAAGCATGTTTTTATCAAGTGTACGCTTAGCGTAGATAGTTTTGTCAGTAAGCTCGCCCACTTCAACAGTGGCATCAGTGGCACCACGTGAATTGATAACGTAGCAGTTAACATCAGCCTTATTCTTAAGAAGCTCGATAGAAACTACCGAATCCTTACCGCCACCAACAGGTATCATTACCTTTGGCGTAGCACCTGCTTCAATGTTGTTATTGGTAGCAAACTTAGGCAGGTTGCAGGCTTTTTCAGAATCGCATTTGATAGTCATGAAGCAATCCTGGTTTTCTTCAATGCCATTGGTGTAATAGAATTCTCCAAGACCGCCCCAGTAAAGCTTCTTCCACCATTTAATCTGCTCAGCACTAAGCATTCTGTCTTTGATGAAAACAGTTGGTGGGCAGGCAATCTTCCAATAGCTGATAAGCTCAACCATACCAAGTGAGAATACCATTTCATCAATGAGGTTCTCATCTAAATCGCAGGTAGCATGGATTCTTGGAATGAACCATGTTGGATGAAATTCTGAAAGACCATCGATTGAAAAGTCGAAAGTCATGCTAATTCCATCGTCATTTAAATCATAGGAATATCCCTGATAAGTGAATGTTGGATAATCCTTTCTACATTTTTTATAAAATTCTTCTCTACTCATATATTTCCTTTAAATCGTATAAAAACTAACTTATAATCAAATTAGAATTATATCACAAATGCTATATAAATTGTAGAGAGGTATGCTATGCCCCACGTTGGAGGACAAAAACTTAAAATTCTAAATGAGTACCAGATTCTTATGACCGAAAGCGATGAGAATCATCAGATAAACGCCATCGAAATGACAAGACGTTTGCAGGAAAGGGGAATCCCTGCAGAACGTAAAACTGTCTACAAGGATATGTCTACTTTGATAGATGCAGGCATCGATGTGGTTAAGGGCGAAAAGGGATATTATATCGGCAGCCGAGTGTTTGAGCTGGCAGAACTAAAGCTTCTTGTGGATGCAGTTGGTGCATCAAAGTTTATATCTCAGAAAAAAACAAAAGAGCTTGTGGATAAAATCACTGGCCTTGCTAGTATTGATGAGGCGGCCCAGCTTAGTCGTCAGGTGGTTGTGCCAGAGAAGGCCTCATCTGGAAACGAAAAGATTTTTTACACAATAGACGTAATATATCAGTGCCTTGATAACGATAAAAAAATGTCCTTCAAATATCAGGAGTGGACTGTGACAAAGGAAATGCAGCCAAGACATGGCGGCAAGACCTATGTTGTTAGCCCTGCTTTTTTGTTGCGTAATGACGAAAACTATTATCTGGTAGCTTTCGATGACGACAGCAGACAGATTCGCCACTATCGCGTAGATAAAATGATTTCGGCGGCCATGACAACAGAGAAACGTTCTGGAGCTGAGGAGCGTGCAGCCCTTAATCCACAGGAATACGTTAAGCAGCATATCAGTATGTTTGCAGGAGAAGAAAGAGTAGTTACTATCAGATTTGATAAGAAGTTAATTGGAGTTGTGCTCGACAAATTCGGTAAGGAAATCGATGTTAGGCCAGATGGCGAGATTTACGTAAAGGCTAGAATATCTGTTGCTGTTTCACCTCAGCTATATGGCTGGCTCACTGGTATTGGTGCTACTATATGTTTCCCTGAGGAAGAGGAGCAAAAATTCAAATTATACTTACAGAAAATACTTGAGTTGTAAGGAACGAAGGATATTATTTGATGTCAAAAAAATGATTGAATTTCCTTAATTATGGTAGTAGAATACACGTGTTTTTAAGGTGGAGTTAAGTATGAATATTAATAAGATAGAACTCTCCAAAGTGGATGGCATATCCCTGATGGATGGGTTACAGTATTGCGGAAGTCTTAAAGACTTCGACAAATTCCTAGAATCCTTCTACCATGATATCGAGGAAAGTGCCCAGTTTATAGAAGAGGCATACAAACAAGGTAATATCGAGCTTTTCACAATCAAGGTACACGCACTAAAAACATCAGCTAGAATGATAGGAGCTACAGAGCTTGCCGGGGATGCCCTGAATCTTGAAATGGCAGGCAAGTCAGGGAACACAGCATTCATAGCTGCTAATATAGAGGATTTTCTTTCGTTATTCAGAAGCTATTGCCAAAAGCTAGAAGGCTATATGACAGAAAAACAGCGTCTCGCAGCACTTAAAGAACCGATTACTGCGGAAGAACTGTCTGAAGCCTACGCTGCCCTAAATGAGGTGTGTCCTACCATGGATTACAGTGCCGTAGAAATGATTCTAGAAGAGCTAGACACATACCAGCTTCCAGCAAAAGATCAAAAAATTATTACTGAATTCAAGAAACATTTTCATAAATTAGAGTGGGAGGAAATGCAACAGACTCTTATGGGATAGGTTGGCTACTATTCAATCCGTCAATGAATAGCAGCTCGGCCTATATGTAGCCTCCATCCACACCGATTATCTGCCCTGTCATATATGATGGGGCTTTTATTATGGAAAGAGCAGTCCCAGCAATTTCTTCTGGGGTGCAGAAGCGGCCAGCTGGGATTTCATCAGAAAGCTCCTGCTTTTCTTCATCTGATAACATACCATTCATATCAGTATCAACAACCCCACAAGCTATGGCGTTTACAGCGATACCACTTAGTGCAAGCTCCTTACCTAATGCTTTAGTGAAGGAATTAACGCCGCCCTTTGCAGCAGAATAAGCCACCTCGCAGCTGGCGCCAACAGTTCCCCACATAGAACTGATGTTAATAATGTTGCCTGATTTGGCGTGCACCATAGCAGGTACTACCGCCTTTGCAGTATAGAATAGTGGCGAGAGGTTTGTGCCAATCATCTCATCCCATTCATCTAAAGACATGTCTGTAAGTAGGCCGATGTGGGCAATGCCAGCGTTGTTAATTAAAACATCCACCTGGCCAAGCTTATCAATGGCATCCTCACAAGCAGGGATAGTAAATCCGCTGTCAGCAATGTCGCCGGCATAGGTGTAAACTTCTATTTGGTAATCCTTGCGCAGTGTTGCTGCGAAGTCGTTAAGCATATCTATATTGTTGTGACAGAACAGAGCAAGATGGTAGCCTTCTTTGGCAAGAGCAGCCGCGCAGGCCTTACCAATTCCTCTACTTGCTCCAGTTATGATTGCAGTTTTTTTCATTTTCTGTACCTTCCTTATACAAACAATTATATCATATTTATTACATTCCACAGAAAATAGTAGGAAACAAGAACCTATAAAAATAGAAAAAATACATTTTTTATGCGCGTACAGAGCACTATTAAAGAGGGGTACGCATATAAAAAAGAAAATATCCCATGTTTTATATGCGTGAAAATGGTAAATTACACAATGATGAGCGAATTCACGCGTATAAATAATCGATTAAAAAGAAAAATTATATGCGTGACTTCAAAATTATGACAGAATTCGCGTATAAAAAAGTGGGAATGAGATATATTTATACGTGCACTAGATAATACTTCTAGTTGGAAAGATATAAAAGCAGGTGGGATCTATTTGCACAAGCCTCATTGTATACACAATTAATAATTATTTAAGAAAGATTTCAGATAAAAGCCTTGTTAAAAAGTGATAGTATTGGTATAATTTTTACATGAAAAACTTCCTAGCAAATATAAATTTAGCCAAATTGGCTAATCTGTTTTATAGTTTTTCAAATACGTCGCAAAGGTGGTAGACATCATGAAAACAACAATCACAGGAAAGAACATTGAATTAACAGCAGGATTAAAGGACGCTGTGGAGGAGCGTTTCAAAAAATTAGACAAATACTTCAATAAGGACGCAGAGGCTATAATCACACTTGACGTAGAGAAAGGACGTCAGAAAATCGAAGTTACTATTCCTATGAAGGGCTCTTATCTTAGAGCTGAGGAAACCACATCAGACATGTATGCTTCAATCGAAGCAGTGACTAATACACTTGAGGCACAGCTTAAAAAGCACAGAAATAAAATCATCGACAAGAAGCAGTCAGATTCAAGAGCAATTTTCGCTCAGGATTTCATAGAGGAAAAGGATACAGATGAGGAGAAAATCCAGATTATCCGTAAGAAAACATTTGATATGAAGCCTATGTATGCTGAGGATGCTTGCCTTGAAATGGAAATGTCAGGACATGATTTCTTCATGTTCCGCAATGCCGACACTGATGAAATCAACGTAGTTTACAAAAGAAAGAACGGCGCTTATGGCTTGATTGAGCCAGAGTTCTAAAATTTATAATTTAACAACAGAATAAACAAAAACTATTAACCTCCTGTTGCTATAATCCCATTAATACGCCAATGGTTTTATAGCAAAGGAGGTATTTTTATGGATATTAAAGCATTTGGACAGTTCCTTAGATGGATGCGAAAGAAAACAAACATGAGTCAAATGGACCTGGCACTAAGTGCGGGGTGTACAATGCCAACAATTTCCAAAATAGAAAATGGACAGGAGTTTATAGGAAAAAGGCTGTTTGATAAGTTAAATGAAATCTTTGAGGGGTTTGGATTTTCGTATGACGAATTGAGCATGGAACGAATCTTTAAGTTTAAGCAGGCTAGGGAGGAGTTACTTAAAGCCATAAAACAGGGGCGTGTAGAGGATATTGAAAATAAGATAGATAAGCTACAGGAATACTTAGAGGAAAAGGGCGGTCTGCAAGAAACCACAATAAAGAATTACGAGGTTAAAAATGGTGATGATGAAATATATGAATGGGAAAGGATAAATTACGATTCAGATGACGAGGTGGATAAGCAGTATTTTGTGTTTGCACATTTGGTTCGCTCAAGGCAAAACGGAATGACCTTAGAAAAATTCTTAGATGAGGCTATTGGAATATTTGAGCTTAGACGAAAAATCCCTGATTACAATGATATTCCAGATGTAAAGCTTTCCAATATAGAATATGAATTATTTTTTGTTATCGCCAAAACACATCTAGCCTTGGGAAATGATGATACTGCAGAATTAATATTCAAAGGCTTACTATATAATAAGTGCTATTTGGATAGCCCGAAGGTTAAGGAACGATATCTGGAAATTTCCGCGGTAATGGCTAGCTTATTATTAGATAGAAAGGATTTTAAGGGCGCCTATGAGTGCCTTTCATTTATATTTGGGGAATATATTTCAAACTTTGACACCCAGGTGATATACAGTGCATTGAAGGTGCAGCATGAATATTGCCAGAGAAATAATGACGATGATGGTGTAAAGATAATAGATAACTTTTTCATTTCTACAGATAATCTTATGACTCACATGTTAAAGATATATAGATTTAATCAAATGGGGTGATATGTACTATTGTAATTTTCAAAGAAAAATACTATATTAACCAATGAAGATTTTTGAAACAAAAGAGGTTAATTATGGATATAGTAGTTTTAGCAGGAGGACTTAGCTCTGAGCGTGACGTGTCTTTCAAGTCAGGAACAATGGTTGCTAAGGCACTTCGTGCAAGAGGACATAGAGCATTAGTGCTTGATGTTTTTATGGGATATTCCGATGAGGAATGCGATATTACAGATATTTTTAAGGACAGCGAGGGGAATTCAGTTAAGGTTGATTCTATCCCAACTGAGGCTCCAGATATCAAGGCTATCATTGCCAGCCGTAAGGACCAAAGCCCAAGCTTCTTTGGACCTAATGTTATCAAGATTTGCCAGAAGGCTGATATAGTATTTATGGCTCTTCACGGTGGTGACGGAGAAAGCGGTAAGGTTCAGGCAGCCTTTGATTTATACGGAATTAAATACACAGGAAACGATTACATCTCAAGCGCCATTGCAATGGACAAGCAGATGACAAAGGATGTACTTGATAGAGCAGGCGTTCCAACACCAGCTGGAACATCTCTTAAAAAGGGAAACAGAGCAGGCTTCAAATTTGAAAAGTATCCATGCATCGTTAAGCCAAACTGTGGTGGTTCATCAATCGGCGTTACTATTGTTGAATCAGCAGCAGAGCTTGATGCCGCACTTGATGCAGCATTTGAATGGGAAGACGAAGTAGTTATAGAGCAGTTCATCGCAGGTCGTGAGTTCTCAGACGGTGTTATCGAAGGCAAGGCATTACCTGTTATCGAAATTGCACCTAAGCAAGGCTTTTATGATTATAAGAACAAATATGCAGCAGGCTCTGCAATTGAAACTTGCCCAGCTGAAATCAGCACTAAGGCAACAGCAGACATGAAAAAGTACGCTGAGATGGCATTCAAGGCACTTGGTCTTACAACATACGCAAGAATGGATTTCATGATGGATGCAGATGAAAACATCTATTGCCTGGAGGCTAACACACTTCCTGGTATGACACCTACAAGCTTACTTCCACAGGAGGCAGCTGTAGTTGGCATGAATTTCGAAGATTTATGCGAGCATTTAATTACCGTATCATTTAGGAAATACAATTAGTAATAAGTAGCAATAATAGAAGTAAGAGAGATTTATATGAAAAACATGACACTAGAAAAAATCGCACAGGTAACAAATGGAAAGTTATTTTTACCTGAAGGTTTTGAGGGGAATGGAAAAAAGGAGATTGCAGGAGCAGTAAATGATAATCGTAAGATAGAAAAAGATTTTCTTTTTATACCTATGGTTGGCGCTAGAGTGGATGGACACGATTTTATCCCAGGTGCATTTGCAGATGGAGCCTTAGCATCTCTTTCTGAGCGTGAGTTAGATAATCCAGCAGGTCCATATATTCTTGTTGAAGATACAAAGCTTGCTTTAAAACAGATTGCAACAGCATACAGAATGCAGCTTAACATCCCTGTTATTGGTGTTATAGGCTCGGTTGGTAAAACCAGCACAAAGGAAATGATTACATCAGTCCTTTCTACAAAGTTCAAGGTTCTTAAGACTGAGGGAAATTTCAATAATGAAATAGGTCTTCCTCTTACTATCTGCAGAATTAAGGATGAGCATGAAATCGCTGTAGTAGAAATGGGAATTTCAGATTTTGGTGAGATGCACAGACTAGGTGACATTGCAAAGCCTAATATCGTAGTAATGACAAACATAGGTCAGTGTCACCTGGAGTTCTTAAAGAACAGAGATGGAATTCTTAAGGCTAAGACAGAGGTATTTGAGCACATGCCAGCAGACGGACTTGTTATTCTTAACGGTGATGATGACAAGCTCATTAACGCTGACACACTTGGTCTTAGAAAGATTTTCTATGGTCTTAACGGTGAAGAGGTTAATGCAACTGAGGTAGTACCAGTTGGATTAGAGGAAACATCAGCAGTGATTACTGCCTTTGGTGAAAGCTTCGAGGCAACTATTCCGCTTCCCGGCAAGCACAATGTAATGAATGCCCTTGCAGCAACAGCAGTGGCACGTCAGCTTGGTCTTACAAACGAAGAAATTGCAGCAGGCTTAGGTCGCGCTGAAACAATATCAGGCAGAAACAATCTTATAAAGATTCGTGACATCACTATCATCGATGATTGCTACAACGCAAACCCAGTATCCATGAAGGCTTCCATCGAAGTTTTAGGTAAGGCTGCTGGACGTTCCATTGCAGTACTTGGTGATATGGGTGAGCTTGGTGATGACGAGCGTGTTCTTCATTATGAAATTGGTGATGCTCTTGAGGAAAATCACATTGGATATGTATTTACTGTAGGAGAGCTTTCAGAAGAAATTAATAAATCATTATCAAATACAAACAGCTCATGCATGGCACATCATTATTCAACTGTTGATGCAATGCTTGAGGATTTGCTTCCAATAGTTAGAGGCGGAGATACAATATTAGTAAAAGCCTCACACTTCATGAACTTTAGTCAAGTAGTGGAGGCTCTTAAAACTAGATTAGCTTAGCGTCTGCTTCAAGCTGATTTGCAATTATGTTTCTTACATAAACACCAACGTGCTTTTTATCTTCACCCTCAAGTGAAGTAGGGTCAACTGGTGGACAGAAGGTTACGATTACATGTGTCTTTTTAAGCTTAGGCAAATGTGTTTCGAAAACTTCTCTTGTGTTTGTAAATGCTACTGGAACGATTGGGCAGCCTGTCTTTGTAGCAATCTTAAAGGATGCTTCATGGAAGTCTGCCATCTCACCTGTTTTAGAGCGAGTGCCCTCAGGGAAGATAAACATTGATATTCCATTTTTTACAAATTCCTGAGCTTTAATGATAAGCTTTAAATCCTGTCTCGGATCTGTTCTTGTAAGGAACAGGCAATAATTCAATTTCATCCATACGTTTAACAAAGGGACCTTTTCGAAGGTCTTTTTTGACATAAAGCCTGTTACGGCTGGGCAAAGATGATAGCCCAAAACTACGTCAAAGAAGCTTTGGTGATTTCCGATGAAAAGAACTGCTTTGTCCTGTGGAACGTTCTCGTATCCGTGAACCTCGTATTTTACACCTGCTAGAAATGCAACTATGCCAAATGCCCAGGCAACGGTTTTATAGCCTAAAATATCTTTGGCGCGTTTGTTGAATAACCCGATTATAAATAAGATAAGCCAAATAGGAATACTAAAAATCAGAAAAATAGTAACAAATGTTACAGTAATGATACTTCTTAACATATTATCCTCCAAATATAACGTTAAATCAGATAAATCTGAATAATTTTATTATAAGGTAGTACAGGGTTTTTAGCAATCATTACTGAATTTATGATAAATATTCAAAAAATAGAACCTAAATTTTGACAAATTATACAAATCATGGTAAAATCTCTCCAACGACATAAGAATACTTTTAAGTATTCAAATGCTAGAAAAGGGGGAGACATCATGGAGCGCGAGGATTTTGACAAAGTACGCGATTCAGTCAGATCGCAGTGCGGAAGTAGAGTTGTGATTCAGTTAGACAGGGGACGTAATAAGGTTGACATCCAGGAGGGTGTTATCCAGGAGGCTTACCCTAGTGTATTTACCATTTTGGTGGATGACACTGAAACAAGCCCAGCACAGTTACTATCCTTTAGTTACACGGATATCATTACTAAAGAAATCCGCATGAAGCTTTGCTAACTTGCTGACTAGTTATGATTGAAAATTGAATATTGAATACTTGAGCCACCGATTCGTCGGTGGCTCTTTTTCGTTATGGTATTGAAAAGAGGGGGGATAACTTGTATCATAATATTGATGAATTATGAGAATATGCACTAGATATGGGGTGTACCCATTAGGTGTTTGGAGATAGTGTTGTATGAAATATATAAAGTTTATAAAGCCCGCAGTTTGCATGGCGGTTATTTGTTGTTTGGTGGCATCTGATTCCACTGTTTCAAATGCTGTTCGTTCCATTTCAGAGATTGAAGCAGAGCAGGATTCACTGCAGGACGAAATCGATACATTGGATGCTGATTTATACGAATTAGTTAGTCAGATTACAGAAATAGAAACAGCCATTTCCGAGACAGAGGCCGAAATAGAAGAGACAGAGGCAGCCCTTGAAGATGCTAAGGCAGCTCGTGATAGCCAGTATGAATCCATGAAGCTTCGTATTAAATATATGTACGAAAAGGAAGACCCTAGCATATTTGAAATGCTGGTTGCATCGGGCTCAATTAGTCAGTTCCTTAACAAATTAGACTACGCTAATAGCGTGTATGAATACGATAGAGAAAAGCTGAACCAATTCGAAGCTACTCAGGCCGAAATAGAAGAGCTTGCAGCTTCATTGGAAGAGGAAAAGAACAGCTTGCAGTCAGCCAAGAAAGAGTTGGCAGGCCAGGAGGCATCTCTTGAAGCCATGATAGATGAAAAACGTGGTGAGATGGATGATTTGGATGCCGAATTAAAAGAGGCTAAGGAAATCGCTGCAAGGGAAGCTGCACTTAGAGCAGCCCGTGCCGCTGCAGCTGCTGCCGCAAATGGTAATTCATCAGGTGGCGCTAACACATCAGCAAGCTCTAGCTACAATGTTAATGGCGATTTGAACCCAGGATATTCAACTGGCGTTAGTGGTTCAAGCGTTGTTTCATTTGCTAATCAGTACGTAGGCAACAGATATGTATGGGGAGGAAATTCCCTTACTGAAGGCTGCGACTGTTCAGGATTTGTACAGCAGGTATTAGCCAATTTTGGAATAAATTATGGCGCTAGAATGACTTCTGGTGGATTTAGGAGAGTCGGCCAGGAGGTTAGCTATAATTATATGCAACCCGGCGATATAGTTTGCTACCCAGGTCACGTAGCAATCTATGCAGGTGGAGGTACTATCGTGGAAGCACAAAGTACAGCTACCGGTATTACTAATTATCGCTCAGTCAATTGCCATTCAATTATTACAATACGAAGGGTACTATGATGATACAAAAGCTTCTAAAACCGATGGTGTTATTGATTTGCGTAGGGGTAATGCTCTACGCATTTCTTACCATGGGAACAGGTAGAGGCCCACTTGATTATAGTAAACATTTAGAAGATACAGCCTTCACCGTAGATGAAGAAGATGTTACATTTGAGGATTTGGCATTCTATATTCTTTTTGAGGAAAGAAAGATAGAAGAGCAAGCCAGAATCTACAACAAGGACTACACCAAGGATTATTGGAATATCCACACTAATGATAAATTCATTCAGTCAGAAGCCAAATCCGTAGTGCTTGGAATGGCTATTCATGACCATCTGTTTTATCAGCTTGCTGTTGCAGAGGGAATGGATGACCTTACAGAGGCTGAGGAAAAAGAGCTATCAGGCTCTATCTCAGATTTTTGGGAAGACATGCTAGATATGCAATGGGAGAAATTGCCATGCGATGAACAAACAATCAACAATCAGCTTCGCATAGCAGCCATCGCAGAAAAATATGGCAATCATCTTGCCCAAAAGGAAAACACAAGTACAGCAGCTTACAAATATGATGGCTATTATTACAGCCTAATCAAAGACGAGCATGATGTTAAGATTAACAAAAAGCTATGGAATAAGCTGGTGCTTGGAGACATCACCCTCACACACTCTAAGATTAATTATATAAATGGATTGACTGATGAGGACAAGAAAAAGAGCAAAAAATAGAAAGGCAATACAAATGGTTAAGTTAAACAGAAACGACCCTTGCTGGTGCGGCAGTGGTCGTAAATACAAGCAGTGTCATGAGGCATTCGATAGAAAAATCGAAAGCTTTGCAGTAAAGGGACATAAGGTTCCTACACACAACATGATTAAGACACCTGAGCAGGTGGAAAAGATTAAGAAGTCAGCAGTTATCAATATGGCATGTCTTGATGCAGTTGCAGAAGCTATCTGTGAGGGAATGCCAACATCAGAAATCGACAGAATCGTTCATGAAACTACAATCAAAATGGGAGGAATTCCAGCACCACTTAATTACGAGGGATTCCCATATAGCGTTTGTACATCTGTAAATGACCAGGTGTGCCACGGTTACCCATCTGATGATGTAATTCTTAAGAGCGGAGATATCGTAAACGTAGACTGCTCTACTATATTAGATGGCTACTATTCAGATTCATCACGTATGTTTATGATTGGTGATGTTGATCCTGAAACAAAGAAGCTAGTTCAGGTTACAAAGGAATGCTGCGACCTTGGTCTTGAGCAGGTTAAGCCTTGGGGCTTCCTTGGAGATGTAGGTGCTGCTATCTGCAAGCATGCTCATGCTAATGGCTACCAGGTTGTGCGTGAAATCGGTGGACATGGCGTAGGCCTAGAGTTCCACGAGGAGCCATGGGTTGGCTACAACACACTTCCTGGAACAGAGCTTTTACTTGTACCTGGATTTATGTTTACAATCGAGCCTATGGTTAACATGGGTACTCAGAAGATTAAGACAGACCCTAACAACGGCTGGGAGGTTTCAACACTTGATGGTAAGCCTTCTGCTCAGTGGGAATATCAGGTACTTGTTACAGAGACAGGCTACGAAGTAATTTCTTATTAAGGTAAATTGAATAATGATTAGATTAGACAAGCTTTTGGTAGAATTAAATATCGGAACAAGGTCTGAAGTTAAGGCTCTTCTTAAGAAGGGCCTTATTTTTGTAGACGGAGAAAAGGCAACAAAGCCTGAGGCAAAGGTGGATGAAAATTCAGTGGTGATTTCATATCAGGGTAAGGAATACACATATAAGAAATTTTCTTACTATGTTATGAACAAGCCAAAGGGGGTTATCACCGCAACTGAGGATGCCCACGATAAAACAGTAATGGATGTGTTTTACAGCAAATGCCCAGATGCACCTAGGGGATTGGCACCTGTAGGCAGGCTTGATAAGGATACTACAGGACTATTGCTTATTACAAACGATGGGCAGCTGGCCCACGACATGCTTTCACCAAAGAAGCATGTGGATAAAACATATTTCGTAACCCTTGATGGTGAATTATCGGCAGAGGATGTGGCAGCGCTGGAGGCAGGAGTGCATATCGGCGAGGGAGATTTGACTGCACCAGCTACAGTGGAATACGAAGGGGGGAATACCTGCTATATCACTATCCACGAGGGTAAATTCCATCAGGTTAAAAGAATGTTTTTTGCAGTAGGACGAGAGGTTGTAGAGCTAAAAAGAACAGCATTTGGACCACTTACATTAGATGAAGATAGCTTGAAAATGGGAGAAATTTGTGAAATTGAGCACTTTAACTAATTAAAGTATTGACTCTTGAATTAATAAGTTTTATTATAATCTTCAAACGAGGGGTTTACGTCTTTAAAGTGTTAAAGAATGAAAGCAGGACTTGCTTGTTTGGGGAGAGCAGTTCACTGAAAAGACAGGAGGGATAGAAGATGAAGAAAAAGTTTATTAGTGCTGGTCTTTGCGCTACATTGGTTGCATCTTTATTTGCAGGATGTGGAGCTAACGGTGGTGCAACATCAACTGAGACAGTTGAGACATCAGGTGAGCTCACCTGGAGAATTGGAGGTATTGGGCCAATAACAGGGGGTGCGGCTCAGTATGGTCAAGGAGTTATGAATGCAATCCAAATTGCGGTAGATGAAATTAACGAAGCCGGCGGAATTAATGGCTATAAGATTTCTTATAATTTCCAGGATGATGAGGCAGATAACCAGAAGGCAGTTAACGCATACAATACACTGAAGGATTGGGGCATGCAGATTCTTGAAGGTACAGTTACATCTGGCGCATGTGCAGCCGTTTCAGCTGAGACCTACAACGACAGAATTTTCCAGCTTACACCATCTGCATCATCAACAAGTGTTACAGAGGGACATGACAATACATTCCAGATTTGTTTCTCAGACCCTAACCAGGGTACAGTTTCAGCAGACTACATTGCAGAAAACGGTTTAGGAACAAAGATTGGTATTATTTACGACAGCTCAGATCCTTATTCATCAGGTGTTTACCAGAATTTTGCTAAGGAAGCAGCAAATGTAGGACTTGAAATCGTAGCGACTGAAGCATTCACTAGCGACAACAAGACAGATTTCTCTACACAGCTTCAGAAATGTAAGGCCGCAGGAGCAGATTTATTATTCCTCCCATTCTACTATCAGGAAGGCTCAGTAGTTCTTAAGCAGGCACACGATATGGCTTACGAACCAATCATGTTTGGTGTAGACGGTTTCGACGGACTTCTTGGTGTTAAGGACTTCGACGTAAGCCTCGCAGAGGGTGTATACCTTCTTACACCATTTGCAGCAGATGCTACAGATGATGCTACAAAGAATTTCGTTACTAAATACGAGGAGCAGTTCGGCGGCACACCTAACCAGTTTGCAGCAGATGCATACGATGGAGTTTACATCTTAAAGGAAGCACTTGAGGCAACAGGACTTACACCAGAAGCTTCCAACGAAGAAATCTGCGAAGCACTTATCGAAGCTATCCAGAATGTAAACTATGATGGACTTACAGGAGAGGCCATGACATGGAATGAAAAGGGTGAAGTTTCTAAGAGCCCTAAGGCTGTAATCATCGAAAATGGCGGATACGTATCTGTACAATAGAGTCCGGCCGTTACGCCTACAAACTATATATAATACGGGGAACATCAATGGCGATGCGGGGAGACCCGCATCGACTTTAATTTTGGAAAGAGAGATTAGGTATGGGATTTTTAACCTATTTGATAAATGGACTTAGCCTGGGAAGCGTGTATGCGCTGATCGCCCTTGGCTACACAATGGTATATGGCATTGCAAAGATGCTAAATTTCGCCCATGGTGATGTAATCATGCTGGGAGCTTATTTAGTGTTTATGTGTATGTCAAATGCAGGACTTCCTGCTGTAGTTTCTATTGTTATTGCAATTGTTTGCTGTACTGCAATCGGAATAATTATAGAAAAGATAGCATACAAGCCACTTAGAAGGGCAACTAATCTTGCAGTACTTATCACTGCAATCGGCGTCAGCTATTTCTTACAGAATATTGCTCTTTTAATCTTTGGTTCAAATCCTGTATCCTTCACATCAGTTGTAAAATGGCCAGGCTTATCACTTGCAGGGGGGCAGTTGAAAATCACAGGTAATGCCATTGTGACTATCATCACTTGTCTTATTGTTATGTTTGGACTTATGTGGTTTGTTAAAAACACAAAGCCAGGTCAGGCTATGCGTGCAGTATCCGAGGATAAGGATGCGGCCACATTAATGGGAATCAATGTAAATGCAACAATATCACTTACCTTTGCAATAGGTTCAGGCTTGGCTGCAATAGCAGGTGCACTTCTTTGTAGCTCTTATCCTAGCCTTAACCCATACACAGGCTCAATGCCTGGTATCAAGGCATTTACCGCAGCGGTATTTGGTGGAATTGGTTCAATCCCAGGAGCTCTTATTGGTGGATTGTTGCTTGGTATAATCGAGATTTTGGCCAAGGCTTATATATCCAGTCAGCTGGCAGATGCTATCGTATTTGCGGTACTTATTATCGTGCTTTTAGTTAAGCCAACAGGTATTCTTGGCAAGCAGATTAAAGAGAAAGTGTAGGTGATATTCATGAGAAAACTAAATGGTTCAACCAAAAAATTAATATCATCTATAGCTGTAATTGTAGCGTTGTACATTGTTATGAACGTTATGCAGGCTACAGGAAATCTTAGCTCACTTATGAGCGGATTGTTGGTTCCTGTTTGCGCGTATGCACTTGTTGCTATCGGACTTAATTTGTGCGTAGGCTATCTTGGTGAATTGTCATTAGGTCATGCAGGCTTCATGTGCGTTGGAGCTTTTACATCAGCCTTCTTTTCAAAGACATTCCAGAATGAGATTCCTGATGTACCAAGATTTATCCTAGCTCTTATTATTGGAACATTTTTTGCAGCATTGTTTGGCTTTCTTATTGCCATCCCAGTTCTTCGACTTAGCGGAGATTACCTGGCAATCGTTACGCTTGCCTTTGGCGAAATCATCAAAAACGTAATCAATGTTTTATATGTTGGCAGGGATGCAAATGGATTCCATTTTTCACTTAAGGACATGATGTCCCTTAACATGGATTTTGATGGAGTTGTTCTTGTTAATGGCGCTCAGGGAAT
>JAEEGL012454071.1_pt1 | contig 15751 bp, 11 predicted proteins | sample 9134231 | NCBI WGS metagenome assembly JAEEGL01 (sample SAMN16246548, study PRJNA631951) | gut metagenome | biome: gut microbiome; feature: rumen; material: fiber-attached | host: Bos | place: Iran: Karaj | collected 2018-10
TATATAATATGTATCATATAGGGGACAGATGACGGATGTTTGTATTATGATTCGTAATTTATTTCAAACAAGGATGGATGAGGTAGATAATTATGGATAATAATGACAAATTGACCGGCTTATATTTATTCGACGACTTTATTTCCGTAGCATCGAAGCAGTTGGGGAACGCAGATGCTGCATCTCTTTATGTTCTGGTTTCTTTGGACTTTTCCAAATTCAAGTACATAAACAGAGTTTACTCTTACAGTGCCGGAGACAAGCTTATTGTAGACTTGGCTCGGGCTATTACCGATGAGGAAGAATGCGTTGTTGCATGCAGACCGTATTCCGATCATATCATCGGTCTGTTTTGCTTTGAAAAAGGCGAGTGGGAGACTAAGAAGGAAAGACTTAAGAAACTCCAGGAAGATTTCTGCAAGTCTCACAAATCACAGTATCCCAAGACTTCGGTTCACTTAAACATCGGTGTTTATATCGTTGAAGACATTAACGAACCCGTTACATCGATCATCGACAAGGCAAACATAGCAAGACGAAGCGTTAAAGGCAACTACTCGGTTCCTTATGCGGTATATACACAGAAACTCCAGATCTTAAAAGAAGCAGAATCGAGACTTATCCCCATTTTTGAAAAAGCGATCGAAAATGATGAGATACTGGTTTACATGCAGCCCAAGATAAGTGTTAAGAAGGGCGGTATTCGCGGAGCAGAAGCTTTGACGAGACTTATCGACGAAGACGGAAAGATCGTTCCTCCCGATATTTTCATTCCCGTTCTTGAGAATTCGGGCAAGGTACTCGATCTTGACTGGTACGTAATGAAGTACGTTTTCAAGAAGATCAAAGAATGGCAGGATGAGGGAAGATCGATAGTTCCGGTTTCGATCAACCTTTCGAAACTTCATTTCTATCACGATTCTCTTGTTGTTGATATCATCAGAGAATTCGAACAGTACGGTATTTCGACAGATTACGTTGAATTCGAAGTTACGGAGTCCGTATTCTTCGAAGAAGCAGACCTGATAATAGACAAGATCGAGAAATTAAGACAGTACGGATTCAAGATCTCCGTGGATGATTTCGGAGCAGGTTATTCATCACTTAACCTTATCGGAATCCTTCCCGTAGATATCATCAAACTTGATAAGGGATTCATCAAGAACTCTCTTAACAACAGAAAAGGAATGGAGATCATCAAAGGTCTTATCCGTATCCTTAATGAGATCGAGATGGATATCGTTTGTGAAGGTATCGAAACAAAGGATGAAGAGAGGATCGTTTACGAATTCGGATGCGATTCAATGCAGGGATTCCTTTATGACAAACCCATCCCCATCGACAATTTTGAAGACAAATACATATTACGTGCAGTAATTTAATCCAAATGTCTGAAAACTGCTTTAATATATTAAAAAGCCGTAGGAAAAACTAAATTTTCCTGCGGCTTTTGCCTTTTCTTTTATCTGTAAAAATCAATCCTCGAAGATCGCTTTCATCGAATCTTTTATCTTACCGTGAATTGCATAGTCGGCGAATTTGTCTCCGTATTTCTCCTCGTTGGAAAGAAGGATAAGATTATTGCCTTTGTAGTGGCCGGTAACGAACTGTATCTTTGTCGAACTTAAGTCAGCACCCAGAATGATTATCGTGTCGGCTTTCGAACATGCAATGGCAGCCTGAGTGTAGAGAATATTGTCAACCCTCTCGCCTAACAGTCTTAAATTCGGACGCAGTGCTTTCTTACATTTCTCGCATACGGGAATGCCCTTTGATTCAAGAAGATAAGGCACATCGTATGTTTTCTTGCAGCCGGGACAGTAGTTGTCGTAAACGGTTCCGACTATCTCGATTACATTTTTGATACCGGCAAGCTTTTCAAGCCCGAATATATTAAACGAAAGAACATCGAGCAGACGATCTTCTTCCTCAAGTTTCTTAATTATTGCGTATGTTTCGTCAGGTTCGGGAAGATAGGAAATGACTTCTTTCTTGTAAAAAGAATAGAAACTTTCTTTTCTCGTAGAATATTCTGCAGCCGATAACATATCTTCCGGACAGAGTTTATACTTCTTCTCGAGCGCATAAAAAAGACCTGATTCCCACAGATCCCTGCCTCCGCACTCGACTACTGAACCGAGCCCGGTTACGAACGCAATTCTGTTTGAATTTTCGCAAATCTTTTTAACCGTATTCAGCATGTTTTTCCCCTTTACATATATTTTAAATCTTTAAAAATAATTGTCAATGTCTGCAAGTTCTCATATAATAGACTAAAAATATTTTTTGTGAGGATATTGTGGATCAATTCGTAAAAATAATCGTCCTGATCTTCTTACTTATTTTATCGGCATTTTTTTCGTCTGCCGAAACCGCATTTAACTGTGCAAATGAAATAAGATTAAGATCACTTTCGGACGAGGGGAATAAAAAGGCCGCCTGCGTACTTAAAATTTTAAGTAAATATTCCAAACTTATAAGCGGCATCTTAATCGGGAACAACATTGTAAATATCGCGGCTTCCGCGCTTACGACGACTCTTGCGTTGGAGAGCGGCTTTTCGTGGGCTGTATCTTTAGCAACCGGAGTACTGACTATTGTGGTACTTATTTTCGGCGAGATAATTCCGAAGCAGTGGGCTAAGGTTAAAGCCGATAAGATCGTTTTGTTCTATGCTTATATTTTTAAGCTTTATCTTTTTCTTTTTACACCCGTCATTTTCTTAGTCGACAAAGTTGCATTCGTTTTCATGTGGATATTTCGAATCAACACAAAGAAAACGGAGCCGTCGATCACGGAAGGTGATCTGAGAACGATTCTTGATACGTCTCATGAGGACGGTGTGATCGAAGAGAATGAAAAAGACATGATCATCGATCTTATCGATTTCGGCGACTCGAAGGCTAAAGATATCATGATCCCGAGAATCGATATGGTCATGGTTAACGAAACGGCATCATACCGTGAGGTCATGAACATCTTCAAGGAGAACATGTACACCAGACTTCCGGTATACCGCGAGAGCAAAGAGCACGTTATCGGAATAATCAATATAAAAGATTTCGTGTTCGTGAAATCGGCGGAAGATTATCATATCGAAAACATGATGAGAGAGCCGTTCTTTACGTATGAGAACAAGAATACGGCGGAACTTCTCAATCAGATGAGAACTTCGACTACGAACATTGCGATCGTATTAAACGAGTACGGCGATACGGTCGGAATGATCACTCTTGAAGACCTTCTTGAGGAGATCGTAGGAGAGATCAGGGACGAGTACGATTCGGACGAAGAGGAACTTATCAAGAAAGTAACGGATAATACTTACATTGTCGAAGGCAATTTAAAGCTTGACGATATAAACGATGCTCTTGAAACCGAGTTCGATTCCGAGGATTACGATTCGATCGGCGGACTCATGATCGATAACCTCGACAGACTCCCCAAAGAGAAGGAAAAAGTCACGCTGGAGGACGGAACGGTACTTACGGCTCTGAAGGTTGCAAGGAACAGAATTTTAAGAGTTAAAATCGTACTTCCGGAAAAGAAGGAAGAAACAGAGGAAAAGAGTATATAATAAGCATTTACAAATAGGCGAAAGTCTTTACTTTCGCTTATTTTTTTTGTATAATCATATATTGTGCGAAACTTTGTATATTAGGAAGGTAGTTAAAGAAATGAAAGGCAAAACAGGAAGGATTTTATTGTTGGTTTTAATACTGCTCATAACTGCAGGACTCGGTTATGTTGCGATCAAAGGTGTAGGCAGCGATAAAGTCGGAAGTTATAAAAACATTTCACAAGGTCTTGACCTTGCGGGCGGTTTGAGTATCACATATCAGGTTGTAGGTGAAGACAATCCTACCGCAGAAGATATGAACGATACCATCGATAAGCTCAGAAACAAGGCTGAAGCATATTCAACCGAAGCTCAGGTTTATCAGGAAGGCGGAAACAACGACCGTATCACAATCGAGATTCCGGGCGTAACAGATGCTACCGCAATACTAGAAGAACTCGGAAGACCCGGTTCACTTTACTTTATCTCAATGACTGATGCCGACGGTAATTACAACTATACGTATCTGTTTACGATTGACGGCGACATTGTTTATCAGGACGAGAAATTCAACAAGTATTATTACATAGACGAGAATATGGCTGTTCTTTTTGACGAAGATACACTCTCCGCAAAGCTTGATGAGAACGGCAATGCAATTCCTTACGATCTTAACGCATATGAAGAAGAGAACGTAGCGTATACACTTCTTAAGAGCATTGATGAATTAAAAGCAGACGGCTCGATCATTCTTGAAGGTTCAAACGTTAAGAGTGCGAAGGCAGGAGCTCAGGACAACCAGTCCACAGGTAACAAAGAATATGTTGTTGCTCTGGCATTTGACAATGACGGTACACAGGCATTCGCAGATGCAACAAGAAAAGCATACGCAAACGGCGAAACGATCGCTATTTATTATGACGGAAACTTTATATCTGTTCCCAGAGTATCCGTAGTTATCACTCAGGGTGAAGCAGTTATCACAGGTCAGGCTAACATTACCGAAGCAGACAGACTTGCTTCGAAGATCCGTATCGGTGCATTAAAACTTACACTTGAAAAGTTAAGATCCAACATCGTTGGCGCACAGCTTGGTTCCGAAGCGGTTAAGACTTCTGTTAAGGCAGCTGCCATCGGTCTTGCTTTCGTGGCTCTGATCATGATCGGCGTATATTTCCTTCCCGGTCTTGCATCCGTACTTGCACTTATGCTTTACACGGGACTGATGGTTGTCATCCTTTCTGTATTCAGTGATGCGATCACACTTACGCTTCCCGGTATCGCAGGTATTATCCTTTCGATCGGTATGGCGGTTGACGCGAACGTTATCATCTTCGCGAGAATCAGAGAAGAACTTGCCAAGGGCAAGATGTTAAAAGATTCGGTAGACATCGGTTTCAAGAAAGCTTTAAGCGCTATCCTGGACGGTAACATCACAACACTTATCGCAGCCTTCGTTCTTATGTTCTTAGGCTCAGGTACCGTAAGAGGTTTCGCTCAGACTCTTGCGATCGGTATCGTTCTTTCAATGTTTACCGCTTTGGTGATCACAAGAGTTATCCTTAACGGATTTATTGCAATGGGACTTGATAACCTTAAACTCTACGGTGTTTCCAAAGAGAGAAAGAGTATCAACTTCTTAAGCAAGGGACATATATTCGTGATCATATCCGTACTTGCAATTCTTGCGGGCGGCGTATTCATGATCATCAACAATGCAAAAACAGGTAATATACTTAACTATTCGCTTGAGTTCTTAGGCGGTACTTCAACAAGCGTTGAACTTTCCGAGAACCTTACGCTCGAAGAGATCGAATCCTCGATCAGACCTTCGGTAGAGAAGCTTACAGGAGACGGTGCTGTACAGATCCAGAAGGTTGCCGGCGGAAACGACATCATCATTAAAACAAGATCTCTTGAAGATTCTGAAAGAGACAAACTCGATAATATGTTAGTCAGCGAGTTTAATGCAGTTGAAGGTTCGATCGAATCCGAAACTATTTCCGCCACGATCTCGGGAGAGATGAAGAGAGAGTCGATCATTGCCGTATCGATAGCAGTACTCTTAATGCTCATCTATATCTGGATCCGTTTCTCGGATTTCAGATTCGGTGTTGCTTCGATCGCATGCCTTATCCACGACGTACTCGTAGTTCTTGCATTCTATGCGATCGCAAGGATTAACGTAGGTTCGACATTTATAGCCTGTATGCTGACGATAGTCGGTTATTCGATCAACGCGACCATCGTTATCTTTGACAGAGTAAGAGAGGGCTTAAAAGACGAGAAAGAACGTGTTGAAGCTCTCGGCTCACGTAAGAAGAAAAAGAAAGGCGGTGTTACACCTGCCGACGGTATAGATGTTAAGAGTATCGTTAACACATCGATCACACAGACGCTTTCAAGAAGTATCTTTACTTCCCTTACGACATTCGTAATGGTATTGCTTCTGTTCATACTCGGTGTTACTTCCATAAAAGAATTTGCCCTGCCTTTGATGATAGGTATCATCTGCGGTACATATTCATCCGTATGTCTGGCAGGTACGATCTGGGTATTCCTTCGAAAGATATTTAAGCCCAGGGATGACGAAGAGGAAGAATACTTACCTTAAACCTTAAAAAAGAAAGCCTTGCTTCTGCGAGGCTTCTTTTGTATATGGTGGCATAAATGAAAGAGTGGATTCTTGTAAGAAACGGTGCGCCTTATGCGGAACTGGCCGAGAAATTAAATATTGATCCGGTAGCCGTAAGGATCATGGTCAACAGGGGACTTACGGATTACGAAGAAATGAAAGAGTTCCTTGAATGCGACATCTCAAAGTGCTTTAACTACAAAGGTCTTCCGAATCTTGATAAGGCGATAAGAACCGTAAAAGAAGCTAAAGAGAATGATCTTAAATGCCGTATCGTGGGTGATTACGATGCGGACGGCGTATGCTCGACGACCATTCTATACAAAGCTTTATCACTTTACGGACTTGACTGTGATTTCGTAATCCCCAACCGTCTGCTGGACGGCTACGGAATAAATGAAAGCATAGTGGAAAAGGCCATTGAAGACAAAGTTGGGATCATCGTTACATGCGATAACGGAATATCCGCAAGAAGTGCCATTGATTATGCATGTGATAACGGAATAAAAGTTGTCGTCACGGATCATCATACGGTAACGGAAAGCGAAGTACCCACCAAAACAGATGCTCTGGTTAATCCCAAGATGAGCATAAACGAATACCCGTTTGCGGATATCTGCGGAGCTTTCGTAGCGTTTAAAGTGATGCGGGCTTTGTTTGATGATGCTGCCGTTTCCTTTGAAAGCATAAAATATGAACTCCTTGAACTTGCGGCCATAGCTACCGTTACGGATGTTATGCCGCTTGTGGGTGAAAACAGAAATATAGTCAAATGGGTTTTACCCAGACTTAAAGATCCCATCAATAAGGGACTTAAAAAGATAGTAGAAAAAGCGGAACTTCTCGATAAGAAATCAGCCTATACCGCAACCGATATCGGATTCAGAATAGGTCCCTGTATCAACGCTGCGGGAAGGATCGATGTTGCGGATAACTGTGTAAGGCTTTTCTTAAGCGACAGTGAGACTGAACGTGAGAAGATCGGAACATATCTTAATGAATTAAACACTGAAAGAAAAGAACTTACCGAAAAATGCGTCAATATCGGTATTGAGACCGTTAAGTCCGATTATTCGGACAGCTTACCTGATATACTTGTATTGTATTTAAAAGACTGTCACGTAGCCATAGCAGGATTAGTCGCAGGAAAGATAAGAGAGAAGTTTTACCGACCTACGATCGTTCTTACGGATTCAAACGACGGTCTGACCGGCTCCGGAAGATCGATAGATGAATACAATATCATCGAAAACGTACAGAAATGTGCCGACCTTCTTACAAAATTCGGAGGTCATAAAGCGGCCTGCGGCTTAAGCATGCCAAAGGAAAACCTCGAAGAATTAAGAAAGAGACTTAATGATCTTTCCGAACTTACTGAGAAAGATTTGACGGAAAAGATCCGAATAGATGCGGATATGCCTTTCGGATATGCATCCGAGAAGGTGGTTAACGACATAGCGAAACTTGAACCTTTCGGTGTCGGAAACGTAACTCCGGTATTTGCCCAGAAGGATCTTTTATTACTTTCAGCGAAGAGAGTCGGAGGCGATAAGTCACATGTATTTATCGATGTTAAGGATTCCGGGAATAATATAAGAACCCTTAAACTCTGGAGAAAAGCTGATGAGTTTGATGAGTTTTTAAGAAAGGATTATTCTGACGAATTCGTTACCGCACTTTATAACGGCGACAGCAGGAAGATACTCGAATCCAATGTTATGTTAACCGTAACATATAATCCCGGGATCAATGAGTTCAGGAATACGACAAGCATTGATTTTACGATGAAGGAATATAAAAAACAGGAGAAACCATGATACTGTGTGTTTCTTTGAATCCTGCCATTGACAGGATGATAAAGATAGATCGGATAAAGATCGGCAAAGTTAACAGAGGAAATCTCGAATCCGTGCATGCGGGCGGAAAGGCCATAAACGTGGCATATGATCTGACGGTGCAGGGTGAGGATACGATGGTTATCGGATTCGTCGGCGGAAGGAGCGGACGTATGATAACCGAAGAGTTAAAAGACCGCGGAATACCGTACGAATTCATTCCTTTGGGAAGCGAGACGAGAACGAACATGAATTACATAGATTCGTTCGGAAACGTAACGGAGATCCTTGAAGGCGGCCATCTCGTGGATGCGAAGAGTGAGGAAGATTTCCTTAAACTTTATAAGAGAGTGGTTGGCAAAGCGGATGCCGTAGTACTCTCAGGAAGCCTTCCCATAGGACTCTCGGATGATATGTATGCGGTGCTTACCGATATGGCGAACAGAGAGGGAGTTCCGGTATGCCTTGACACATCGGGTGATGCATTAGCATATGCGGTTTCGCAGTCTCCTTTCTTAATAAAGCCGAATCTTGCCGAACTTGAGAATCTTACGAAACATAAATACGACATTTCGGCACTCGATAAAGGTTTTAACGAATTCTTTGAAAGCGCTTCTTTTAAGAATGTAATGCTTGAGGATCTGAAAGACCTTCGAAAGAACGGGATCATGGTCATCTGCGTTACTTTCGGAAGCAGAGGAATGCTCATATATGTTAAGGATGAGATCATTGTCTGCAACGCACCCGACGTTAAGGTCGTAAATACCGTCGGAAGCGGGGACTGCGTTCTGGCTGCGATAATTCATTCTTTTATCAAGAAAGCAAGTATACTTGACTCCGCGATCTATGCGGCTGCAGTATCAAGTGCACATGTCAACACGATGAATGTCGGAGACATGGATCCCGCACTTGTCGCAGAGCTTACCGGTAAAGTCAGATACGGAATATATAAAGTTTAGTAAACGATTAAGGGGAAACATGTACGCTGAAGTTATAGTGGATATTTCACATGAAAAATTAGACAGACCGTTTACATACAGAATCCCCGATTCGTTACTTACAGAACTTGAAGAAGGGGACATGGTCGACATCCCTTTCGGACAGGGAAACAAAGTTATAAGCGGATACGTAATAAGGATCAAAGAAACGAGCGATTACGAACCGTCAAAGATTAAAGAGATAATCGGCAGATCCAAGGGCGGAGTCAAAGCCGAGAATCACCTTATCAAGCTTGCCTCTTTTATAAGAAAAACATACGGCTCGACTTTCATTAATGCACTTAAGACGGTAATGCCCGTTAAGAAGAGCGTAAGACGTGAGGTAAATAAAAGAGTCGTTGCGGTTTATGATAATCAGAAACTTGATTTCCTTGCAAACGAAGCGGCCAAAAGAAATTTCAAGGGAAAAGAACTCTTATTAAGAGAGCTTATCAAATATCAGGACATTTCGTATTCCTTCATTACGGGAAAAATGAATGTGTCCGCACAGACGATCGCATCACTGGTTAAAAGCGGAGCGATAAAGGTCACGGAAGAGACGGTATACAGAAACCCGATCAAATTCGATAAACCCGTGGATACCGAAGTCAGTCTTTCCGATGAGCAGAAGAAGATCGTAGATGATGTAAATGCCGACCTTTTAAAAGGAGAGCGAAATACATACTTAATTCACGGAATAACCGGTTCAGGCAAGACGGAAGTTTATATGCGTCTTATCGAGGACAGGTTAAAAGAAGGGAAACAGGCAATCCTTCTTATTCCGGAGATCGCGCTTACCTATCAGAACCTCATGAGATTCTATGCGAGATTTAACGATTCCGTAAGCGTCATCCATTCGAAGATGACGGCGGGTGAGAGATACGATCAGTTCCTTCGCGTAAAAGAAGGAAAAGTAAAGATCATGATAGGACCGAGATCGGCACTTTTTACACCTTTTGAAAATCTCGGTATCATAATCATAGATGAAGAACATGAAAGCTCGTACAAGGCAGACAACATGCCCAAGTATCATGCGAGAGAAGTTGCAGCGAAGCTGGCTGAATTAAGTGATTCGATACTTGTCTTAGGTTCCGCAACACCTTCGATCGACAGCTACTACAGGGCTCAGACGGGCGAGTATAAATTATACAAATTAAACAGAAGACTAACAGGCAACACGCTTCCCACGGTCTATGTCGAAGACATGAGGGAAGAGTTAAAAGAAGGCAACAGATCAGTCTTCTCAAGAAGGCTTCATTCGCTTATAGAAGACCGACTCGATAAGCATGAACAGATAATGCTCTTTTTAAACAGAAGAGGAGTTTCCGGATTCGTATCCTGCAGGGAATGCGGCGAAGTGATAAAATGCCCTCACTGCGATGTGTCTTTGTCGCATCACAGGGACGGAATGCTAAAATGCCATTACTGCGGATTCGAGAAACCTTTCTCGAATATCTGTCCTAAATGCGGAAGCGACAAAGTCAGGGGCTTCAGAGCGGGAACGCAGATGATAGAGGATTTCGTCAGAAAAGAATTCCCCCAGGCACTGATCTTAAGAATGGATGCGGATTCTACCAGGAAACAGGAAGACTACGAATCCATACTTGCAAGATTCTCAAACGGCGAATCGGATATCCTTATCGGTACGCAGATGATCGTTAAAGGACATGATTTTAAAGGCGTGACACTGGTCGGAATCGTCGCAGCGGATATGGCTTTAAATGCCGAAGATTACAGAGCGGGTGAAAGAGCGTTCCAGCAGATGGTTCAGGCGAGCGGAAGATCGGGAAGAGGAGACAATCCCGGAGAGGTGGTCATTCAGACATACAATCCCGATCATTATGCGGTGCAGTACGCCAAGATGCAGGATTACGAAGCATTTTACGAGGATGAGATATCCTACCGTAAGCAGATGATGTATCCACCTGTCGGAAATCTTTTGGGAATCCAGATAACCGGAGATGACGAAAAGAGGGTAAACAAATTATCCAAAGTCATTTCGGATATAATTGATAAAATGCCGATAAGAGATGAGATCGCAAAGATAGGTCCCGCTGAAGCAAATCTTTCGAAGAAATGCGATCTTTACAGAAGGGTAATATATATTAAAAGCCCCGATTATGAGAAACTCGTGGCAATTAAGGATAAAACGGAAGAAGAAACGGACAAGTTTAATTTAAGCAGGGAAACCGTCATGTTTGACTTTAACCCGATGAACGGTTTTTAAAGGAGGTAAAAATGGCACTCAGAAAAATCAGAGAAATGGGCGACGACTGTTTAAGAGCAGTATGCAAGGAAGTAACGGAAATCACACCCAGAATCGAAGAACTGGTTGAAGATCTTATAGATACCATGTACGAAGCTGACGGCGTAGGTCTTGCAGCTCCTCAGGTAGGCGTAAGAAAAAGGATCGCCGTAGTAGATGTGGGAGAAGGTCCCGTTGTATTGATAAACCCAGAGGTGGTATCCGCAGAGGGTGAGCAGACGGGAAACGAAGGATGTCTTTCCGTACCCGGCAAATGCGGTGTTGTAACAAGACCTCTTAAGGTTAAAGTTAAGACACGTAATATGAACTGGGAATGGGAAGAGATCGAAGGCGAGGAATTATTCGCCAGAGCAATGCTTCATGAGATGGATCACCTTGACGGAATCCTCTATGTGGATAAGGTTGAAGGCGAGCTTATGGATGTTGAAGCACCCGATGAGGATTAGTGTATGAAGATTATATTCATGGGAACACCGGAATTTGCGGTTGGAGCTTTGAAAAAATTATATGAAGCAGGTCATGAGATAGTTCTTGTTGTAACGCAGCCCGACAGACCGAAGGGAAGAAGCAAACTTTATATTCCTTCTCCCGTTAAGGAAGAGGCGCTTAAACACAACACGGAAGTCTTTCAGCCTGACAGGATAAAGAAACCCGAGAACGTTGAAGTATTAAGAAAATACGATGCTGATGTTTTCGTAGTGGCTGCATTCGGACAGATCCTCTCCAAAGAGATTCTCGATTTGCCAAAATACGGATGTATTAACATCCACGCTTCACTTCTTCCCATGTACAGAGGTGCGGCTCCTATTCAGTGGGCGATCCTTAACGGAGAAGAAAAAGCAGGCGTAACCATCATGCAGATGGATGAAGGTCTTGATACCGGAGATATGCTTCTTAAGGCAGAAACAGCAATAGAAGATACGGATACTGCCGATTCCCTTCATGATAAATTATGCGACCTTGGTGCAGACCTGATCGTAGAAGCGCTTGAAAAGTTAGAAAAGGGTGAGTTAAAAGCAGAACCCCAGCCCGAAGGACCTTTATTCTATGCTTCCATGATAAAGAAAGAAGACGGAGCACTTGATTTTAACGAATCCGCTTCAAAACTCATTCTTAAATTAAGAGCATTTAAATCATGGCCGGGAACATATGCACTGTTTAACGGACAGCTTATGAAGATAACCGAAGCGAAAGCGTTAACGGAAACTTCGGATGAAGCCAACGGAACGGTTATCGATGTTAAGAAGGATTCATTCACGATCTCTACAGGCGAAGGAAGCCTTCTGGTAACAAGAATCCAGCCCCAGGGTAAGAAGGAAATGGCAGTAAAAGATTACTTTCTGGGCAATAAGATAAATGTCGGAGATGTTTTCGAAAAAGCATGAATAAAGATCTGGAAATAAGAAGGATAGCGCTTGAAACGCTTCTTTTATCCGAAAAATCGAATATTCCTTCACACATTCTTATTCGTGATGTGCTCGATAAATACGATTATCTTGAAAGAAGCGAGAAAGCTTTGATCTCGACGATGATCAAAGGTGTTATCGAGCGAAAGACAGAACTTGATTACGTTATCGATCAGTTCTCGAGTACGAAGCATACGAAGATGAAGAATGTGATCAGGATCATACTCGAGATCGGAACATACCAGATCCTTTATATGGAAAGCTACGATACGCTTGCTGTTAATATGGCAGTTAATCTTGCCAAGAAAAAAGGATTTGCAAGTCTCTCCGGATTTGTTAATGCGGTTCTTCGAAAGATAAGTAAAGAAAAATCGAATATCAAATATCCCGATAAAAACGATGAGAATTACTTAAGCGTAAAATATTCCGTATCGCCGGTGATCGTAGATCTTTTAAAAGAACAGTACGATTTTGATACTCTTGAGAAAGTATTTGCCGCATCCTTAAACGATGATTATGTCCGCATAAGGATCAAAGAAGGTTTAAGCGAATCCGGATACAAAGAGATCATAAAAGAATTAAAGGAAAACGGCGCGGATATTACGGAAAGCACTGATTTTCCCAATCTTATCAAGGTAAAAAGCCTTGGAAACATTACGAGAATGAAGTCATTCACCGAAGGCCTTATAACCGTTCAGGATGCGGGAAGTTACATACTCTGTAAGAATGTTCCGAAAGGCGAAACGATTCTTGATGCGTGTTCGGCACCGGGCGGTAAGAGTATTTTCTTATCGGAGCTTTATCCCGACAGCAAGATCATTTCCTGTGATATATCCGAAGATAAGATATCAAAGATAGAAGAAAACATCGCCAGAATGAAGACGGGAAATATCACAACCAAGATCGCCGATGCGACTTTATTTAATCCCGAATGGGAAGAAAAGTTCGATACCGTGCTTGCGGATGTCCCCTGCTCGGGATTAGGAGTAATAGGAAAAAAACAGGACATAAAATACAGAATCACCGAAGAAGGTCTTAACGATCTTTATGAACTTCAGAAGAAGATCATTTCGAATGTTTCGAAGTATGTTAAGAAGGGCGGATATCTTGTTTATTCGACCTGTACGATAAACAGGAAAGAAAACGAGGATGCCATAAAAGAATTTATGTCAACCGGTAAATTCGCCCTGACTGACTTAAGTTTTATACCAAATAGTTTACATAACTCAAACATCGGTACAAGCGAAGAAGGAATAAGTCCTGAAACAAAAGGTTACATGACTCTGCTTCAGGGAATAAATGACACCGATGGTTTCTTCATTGCCGTTATGAGGAGAGAGTAAGTAAAGGAGGGAGTACCGGTGAAAATTAAGCGTTTAATAAGTATTGCTCTTATTGCCATATCAACAATTTCCTTATCGGCATGCTTCCCTTTTACAAAAACTACGACTGTCACTGCCACGGCTCAGGCTAACAAGGTTGCAAAATACAGAGAGTATGCTGAGAAGATGACGGTAACGGATGAGCTTTATTCCGATTTTGAAAATTGTCTTACGGATGAAGAGAAAGCCTGCATAGTTCCCATTATTTATACCGATGATATAAGGGGCAAATTAGAAGGCTATGATACATATATCTGCAGAGTGAGCGAAAATGGAACGAAAAACATGCACTGGGCTCTGGTTACCGTATCGGATTCCAAGCAGTGGATATCAAGTCTGGACTATCTGGATATTCCCGCTTCCATGGACGATCAATATGTTGAATTCAACAAATCGAAGCAGAGGTGGACCATGCCGGCAAACTATAATATCCCTGCAACGCTCCAGAATGATTTTGACAGCATTATGGCTTTTACTCCGGATGCATCATTATATGAATACGTTCCGCTTATTTATTTAGGAAGTGCATCTGACAGAACAGGCACTTACCATGCGGTTCTTTCGGCTCAGGAATTCAAGGGTATAAACGAAGAACCTTTTCTGACCATTATATATTTCCTTGAAGATGCAAACGGTGATTACACATGGATGAATAACGCAGTCATATTAATGTAAAGAAGATAAAATGGATGAAATAAAAAGCAGATCATTAACTGAATTACAGGATGAACTCATTGCTCTTAAAGAACCAAAGTACAGAGCAAAGCAGATTTATGAGTGGCTTCATGTCAAACTGGTCAATGATTTTGACGAAATGAGCAATATCCCCGCATCATTAAGAGAGAAGCTTAAAGAAAACTACATTTTAACAAAGCTTAAAACCGTAAGGGTCAGCGAATCCAAGATCGATTCGACAAAGAAGTTCTTATTCGAGACTTCGGACGGTAATTATATAGAAAGCGTATGGATGCAGTATCATCACGGCAATTCCGTATGCATTTCGTCACAGATAGGATGCCGCATGGGCTGCAGATTCTGCGCATCGACCATCGACGGACTTGTTAGAAGCCTTTCATCTGCCGAAATGCTTGAGCAGATATATGAGATCACAAGAATAACTGGCGAGAGAGTATCCAACGTTGTTGTAATGGGAATGGGCGAACCCATGGACAATTATGACAATGTGGTAAAGTTTGTTAAACTTTTAACTTGTGAGGAAGGCTTGAATATTTCACAAAGAAATGTTACAGTATCGACTTGTGGGATTGTACCCGGCATTAAAAAACTGGCTGATGAAAATCTGCAGATAACACTGGCACTTTCGTTACATGCGCCAAATGATGAGAAAAGAAGAGAACTTATGCCTATAGCCAACAGCTATTCCGTAGAGGAATGCCTGGCGGCCTGCGATTATTATTTTGAGAAGACGAAGAGACGTATAAGTTTCGAATATGCGCTTGTTTCGGGCGTTAACGACAATGACAAAGAGGCTGAGGAACTGATAAGACTTCTTAAAGGCCATAACGGTCATGTCAATCTGATTCCGGTAAATCCCGTAAAAGAACGAGATTACAAAAGATCGGACAAAGCCAGAATCTTTGCATTTCAAAATAAACTTGAAAAAAACGGCATAAATGTTACTATTAGAAGGGAAATGGGTCGGGATATCGACGGTGCCTGCGGTCAGTTAA
>JAEEGL016728307.1_pt1 | contig 15751 bp, 12 predicted proteins | sample 9134231 | NCBI WGS metagenome assembly JAEEGL01 (sample SAMN16246548, study PRJNA631951) | gut metagenome | biome: gut microbiome; feature: rumen; material: fiber-attached | host: Bos | place: Iran: Karaj | collected 2018-10
CCTTTACAAGATCGTTTAATTCAAGTACTGATAACTCTTTGATAGCATCAATGAGTTCCTGAGCTGTTAATTTAGCCATTTTTATTTTCCTCCGTTAAAATTGTTGATTGATTACCTGAAGCTTACGCTTCTTCTGTTGCGGGTGCTTCCTCTGCAGGTGCTTCTGCGGGAGCCTCAGCTGCGGGAGCTTCCTCAGCGGGAGCTGCTTCTTCAGCCTTTGCCTCTTCCTTAGCAGGAGCTTCTACTGCGGATGCGCCGCCTTTCTCTGCCAACTGGTTCATAACACGTGCAAAGTTTGTGATAGGTGACTGTAAGCTTCCAAGTAACTTGGAGATCAGTTCCTCTCTTGAAGGGATTGCGGAAATCTTTGCGATTCCTGCAGCATCGTATACTGTACCTTCAACGATACCGCCCTTAACTTCGAGTTTCTCGGCTGTCTTTGCAAACTTAGCGATTACTCTTGCGGGTGCTGTTGCATCTTCCTTTGAGATAGCGATCGCCGTAGGTCCTTCAAGATATGTGCCGATACCTTCGAACTCAGTTCCTTTGATCGCGCTGGTGATGAAAGTGTTCTTGTATACCTTGTATACAACACCTGCCTCACGTAATGCCTTACGAAGCTGTGTATCTTCGGCAACTGTAAGTCCTCTGTAGTCAACAACTACGATAGAGTCAGCGTCCTTGATAGCTTCGGAGATCTCAGCAACGACCGTAGCCTTCTGAGCCTGAATAACACTGCTAGCCATTCTTTTTACCTCCTTATTAGATTTAATGCCGAACAGGAGATTATTAAAATAAAAATCCCTCTGCCCAAAGACAGAGGGATGTAGTATACAAATACTCAACTGTTCCTCGGCAGGCGATTGTCCTTACGTGGGTTATCCCACACCTGCTGTCTTCGGCCTTGTTTAGATTATCACGGAGTTTTTCCCGTGTCAATCACAAATTAAATTAATACTTAGCTACGCTCATGCGTACGCCGGGTCCCATTGTGGTTGTAAGGGTAGCGGACTTGATGTACTGACCCTTTAATGCTGAAGGCTTAGCCTTAAGGATTGCATCCATAATAGCATTGAAGTTCTGGGAAAGAGCTTCCTCTGAGAATGATGCCTTACCAACGGGAACGTGAATGATGTTTGCCTTGTCAAGACGATACTCGATCTTACCGGCTTTGATATCGTTGATAGCCTTGGTAACGTCCATTGTTACGGTACCTGCCTTGGGGTTGGGCATTAATCCCTTAGGTCCGAGAACCTTACCGAGACGTCCTACAACACCCATCATGTCGGGAGTAGCAACAACAACGTCGAAATCAAGCCATCCGTCGTTCTGGATCTTAGGAATAAGATCCTCAGCTCCAACGTAGTCAGCGCCTGCTGCAGTAGCTTCGTCAGCCTTGGGTCCCTTAGCGAAAACAAGCACCTTAACGGTCTTACCTGTTCCGTTGGGAAGAACAACTGCACCACGGATCTGCTGCTCGGCATGACGTCCGTCACAGCCCGTACGAATGTGTAATTCAACTGTCTCATCAAATTTTGCGGTAGCGGTCTTCTTAACTAAAGCGATCGCATCGTCTGCTTCATAGTATGTAGCGCGGTCAACTAACTTAGCTGCCTCTGCATATTTCTTACCGTGTTTCATTTAAAATTTCCTCCTAATGTGGTCAACGCCGTAGCGTGGCTTATAGCCAGCGGCAGTACCCTGCCTCCCACCGATACTTGATTAATCTGCTACAGTGATACCCATGCTTCTTGCGGTACCTGCGATCATGCTGATCGCTGCGTCAATGGATGCTGCGTTTAAGTCCTTCATCTTGACTTCCGCGATCTCCTGAAGCTGAGCTCTGGTGATGGTTGCAACCTTTGTCTTGTTGGGAACGCCCGAACCGGACTTGATGTTGCATGCCTTCTTTAACATAACTGCTGCAGGGGGAGTCTTAGTAATGAAACTAAAGCTTCTATCTGCGTAAACCGTGATAACAACGGGGATGATGGTATCGCCCATATCTGCGGTCTTTGCGTTAAACTGCTTGGTGAACTCGACGATGTTTACACCGTGCTGACCAAGGGCAGGTCCTACCGGAGGAGCGGGTGTTGCTTTGCCGGCGGGGATCTGTAACTTAATGTATCCTTCTACTTTCTTTGCCATGATTGGCACCTCCTAAATAAAAATGTGGTAAGGCGTGCTTTATACCGGAGACACTCCGAAGCACTCCCACGACGTGTAACATGTATATTCAAAGCTTTCGCTTTAAATAACCTGACTATCTGAGCGCCTGAACTTCGTTGAAGCTTAATTCAACAGGCGTTCCGCGACCGAACATCTCTACGTTGATGGTAGCGGTCTGTTTGCTGTAATCCATATGTGTAACCGTTGCCACAGTATCCTTCCAGACACCTGCGATAACCTTAACGGTATCACCCTCTGCAAAGTCTGCGGTAACATTCTCGGTGCGGATACCGAGGGATTTCATTTCCTGTTCCGTAAGCGGTACAGGCTTGCTTCCGGGTCCAACGAATCCGGTAACTCCGCGGGTATTACGAACAACGTACCATGTATCGTCATTCATTACCATATTAACAAGAACATAGCCGGGGAAAAGCTTCTTCTGGGAAGTCTTCCTGACACCGTCTTTGATCTCAACCACTTCAGTAAGCGGCACACGAACTTCAAGTATCTGTTCCTCGAGATGGCGGTTGGCAACTGTCTTTAACAGGCTATCCTGTACTTTTTTCTCATATCCTGAGTAGGTATGTGCAACATACCAGTTTGCTTCTGCCATAGTTTTTCTCCTACTGTGTGATAAAGTTGATACCGTACTGAATAAGGAAATCGAATACGGTGATCAGGCCGCCCAATACAAGAGCGATCACGGTAACGGCAACGGACTGTCTGAACACAGACTCCCTTGTAGGCCAAACTATCTTCTTGAACTCAGCAGAAACCGTCTCAAAAAAGCCCGCTTTCTTTTCTTTATTCTCATTGTTCGGATTTGCCATGATGTACTCCTTTATCCCTAAGGATTACTTTGTCTCTTTATGTAATGTGTGACGCTTGCAGAATCTGCAGTACTTCTTTGTCTCCATACGATCGGGATGATTCTTCTTTTCCTTCGTTGTGTTGTAGTTTCTCTGCTTGCACTCTGTGCATGCCAGTGTAATTCTTGTACGCATTAAATTCACCTCCGCGCATAATTGTGATCAAATTTCAAAACGCAATAAAAAAAGAGCTTTTTGCTCTCTGCCCGACTAATATAGCACGAACAGATCCCGTTAGTCAATAAGTTTTTTTATTGTTTTTAAAGTTTGTGTGTAAATGCCGTATCTGAACTCTATCTCGTGACTTCCCTCGGGAACGACCACTGCCGAAAGACCGTAATCGACTCTCACGATCTTAGTTTCAACTCCGTCCACGTAAGCCGTAAAGCCTTCATCATAAGGAACCGAGAAGAACAAAAGGTTCTCTCTCTCCATATCCACCGTTGCGGTGAAGCCATGTTTGGAAGTTTCAAAGCTCGAGCAGGCGCTTGCCCTTCTCTTGTCGCAGTCAACAATGAATTCGTGAAGGTTCACATTGTCGATGTCCCCAGCCTTGACCCTCGTAAGATACTTCTCATACTTCCCGGCGGTTTCTTCATCCAGGATCAGCGCCTTCATAAGAAGCCTGTCCTTCGTTGCGGAGGATATCTCAAGTTCCGAATACTCATCCTCGAGCATATACTCGTCAAAGGCGAAGCCCATGGGAACGAAATAGTCGTTTTCGTATACTTCAAATCCGTTTGTTGCAGACACCACCGAGAAATAGGACATGGTGTTTAAGTCCTCAACGCGGCCGATATGTTCAATAGGCGTTTGTTTTTCCACAAGGAAATACCTGCTTGAGAGAAGGGTCCTCGCCCCCGCTCTCGTAACCCCGAGTTTCGAAGTCACCTTTCTTCCAAGACCTATGCCGTTGTAGAAATCGATGGTGGACGAAGGGATCGTACTTATAAAAGAAGTGACCGACGGTCTGTTCCAGATCATGGGATAATTGAAAACATCCTCCTCCGTCTCTATGCGGTACCAGACGGTCTCGTCCGGCAGTTCGACATTGTCCGCTCCCTTTATGCCCTGTTCGATGAATGACAGCTTTCTTTCCTTTTCTATAAGAAGAGATCCCTCGATCATCATGGTCATGGCCGTTGCAAGGCATCCCGCCGTAACGATCACCTTGAGAAGCTTCGTACTCTTTAACCTCGGAAAAACAACAAGCACAAGAACAAATAGTATCGCGGTCATCACGCTTGTAAATATCAGTTCCGTAAGAAGCTGCTCGGGATTCTTCAGATTTCCAAGCAAGGTCCAGTTTCCGTCGGAGTCCTTGCCGGGCAGGATCGACGCTATGGCAAAGAAGCAAACGCAGATCGCCACGAGGATGGTTCCCTTGAGCATCGGAGTTCCGATACCCTTGTCCTCGGGAACTTTTTCAAGGATCCTTGCGGTGGCAAGGCTCATGATCAGCACCGGCATGTAATACCAGCGGGCGTAATACTCCGAATTAAGTGCCGAGAAAAGTGCGTTAAGAACAGGGAAAGCCGCAAATATCAGGCAGACCGTAAGGATCTTTACGGGCCTGCGTTCTTTTTCCGTTGTCAGGTCCTTCCCTTTATATATAAGGAAGTAAGCAAAAACCGCCGAAACGGAAAACAGCGGAATGTACCCGCCAAGCCCCGAAACACGGCTGTAGGACATGTTGAACATTGAGTTAAGTCCCGATACGTCGGGAAGAAGAACAACATTTTTTATTATTCCGAGAAGCATGTTGGGCTCCTCATAGGAAAGAAGCTTATAACCTTCAAGCGTATCCGTCAGTCTGGAATTGCCGACGGTGTATGCGATGGCCGGAAGAACATACCATAAGGAAAGGATGACACCTGCGGCTCCGCAAAGAAAAGCACGGACAGTACGCTTTACATCCACCTTTCCCGTAAAGAAATATATGATAGCAAAAACAACCTCTCCCACAAAGAAATAATAATTGAGGATCGCCATGAAAGCCGTCATCAGAATGAAGCCCGTTTTCTTCTTCTCCTCCACCATGCGATCGAACAAAAGGAGCCACAGCGGGAAGAAGGCAACAACATCGTGGAAATGGTTATATACAAGCACCGCCCCCGAATATCCGGAAAATGCATATAAAAGCGCACCCATAAAGGCACCGTCCTCAGTCTGAGTGTGGCGCTTGAGATAGCAGAATGCCGTCAGGGCCATTACCGCATATTTAAGGGCATTTATCCAGGGGATCAGATAAGGGACCGCTTCAGTAGGAAAAGGAATGGTAAGCCAGAAGAAGGGGCTTCCCAGGATATAAAAGGAATAGCACCCGAGAACGCTTCCGCCAAGGTCCGTGCTCCAGTCATAGAGAAGGTTGCCCTCCCTTATGAGATCGTGAAGGTGCATATAGAAGGGAATCTGCTGCACGTTAAAATCACCGTAGAATACCCAGATGCCTTTGGTGCCGATCAGGGTAACGCCTACGGTAAGTCCGAAGATCAGAAATGCAGTTAGAAAGATCTTTATCCTGTTTCCCATGGGGATTATTGTACATCAATCAAAGGTTAAATACCACCCCGCCTTTAAAACATATCCGTTTTGGGACATAAAAAAAGATCCCGGGCTTTCATACCAGGGATCTTTAACAGTAACTGCTGAACATCATTCCGGTGTATGCGCTTGTAACATAAGGTGTCGCATAATTGTGACCGGGATTCTTGTAAGCCACTACCGTTCTGTCTGCGTAGTTCATGGGGTTAAGGCTTACTTCATTGGTCTTTCTGACCATGGCTCCGGCGAAGGTCTTGAGAGCATCGAAATTATCTTTAAGTTCGCCCGATGCCGCCGCATCCTTAAGCTTCTCCGCATTCAGACTTATCCTTCCGTCATCATCAAGGGTCAGACCGATGGAGCTTAACTGCTCGCTGTACTCGGCAGCGATGGCGCTCATCTCACGAACCAGCCTGTCGCTCTTGGGATGCATCTCTTTGTACGCGTCCGCTCTGTCTACAAAAGCATTGTAGCCATCCACAAATGTGGTGATGTTTTCCGCAAGGGATTCAACGTCCGTTGTAAGGCTTATGGATGCCACATCCTCCTCGGATGAGCTGATGCCGTTTAAGTGGATCTCGTATTGTTTCTCAACGGTGAAGATATTTCCGGACGCATGTCTGGGCTCACCGTTAATTTCAAATTCCGCATCGGACGCTTCATTTATAATATTGTTGAGCCCGAAGAACTCAACGGAACCTGCCTGCTTACTCGTATTCTCATCGGAGATGGTAAACATATGAGCACCGTGCTTGGGATTTCCGGTAGCATCGGATTCGATCCTTAAAGCACTGTTTCCGTTTCCGTCGCTTACCACATCTGCGGTAAGACCGATACCCGCATTGGTGATAAGCCTTGCAAGCTTGCTCTGTATGTCACCGTTTGTGTCGGATTCATAAACATTGTACTGGAACTCATAATTAAGTCCGTTTATGCCCACATCGAAGGAATAAAGATCTTCGGGAAGGGATCTTCCTCCGGAAGGAAGCATCTTTCCGATATTGGTCTGGGTAGTTGCAAGCTTTGTAACTCCGAGTTCAAAACTCGGAGCAGTTGCGTCCTCGCCGTTCTCTCCGATATATATAGCCTCTGCGATACCGCGGTTTGTGGAGTTCGCAGTCTTACGATTCAAAAGTTCGGATTCATCAAGGCCGCCCAAAGAAGCAATGGTGTTCTTAAACGCCCTTGCATTCTCCTTTAACCCAACAGCATAAGCCTTCGTTGCCTGTGACCTGTCAACGATGTAAAGAGGGTCTTCCTTATTTAATTTGACAATGGAATTGATTATGCCGCGAAGTTCACTCTTCTTATGAGTGTCGAATTTCGAATCCGATTTCGGCGCATACGTAGTGAGATAATAATTATAGATATTATTAACAGCAGCTTCGTTTGCCATAAGCCCCTCCTTTCCTCCGTGATAGGTTGTGCGTGGAATTCCGTTCCCACCGGCCTGGCAAAGTAGAAATAGGTATAGATAGGTATACTAATTCTATTTTGTTACTTACAATTTAGCACGTAGGAAAGTCAAAATCAAGGGGCATTTTCAGTTTTTTTCAATAATAATCAGTTAATTCGCCTTTTTGCGGGTTCAGCCGCCAAATGCGATCTTAAGGATTTCATCAAGTCTCTGCTGGAGGGAATGCTGTTCAAGAGCCTTTCTTCTTCCGTTTAAAGCTATCTTCTCTCTTTCTTCTTCATTTCTCATATAATACCCGACTTTATCGATGGCATCGCCGAAATCTTTATAAACCACGATCTCCTCGCCGTCTTTAAACATTTCCGTGAGTTCCTGCTGATGCCTTGTAAGAAGAAAGCCTCCCGCTCCCAGGATATCAAGGGCACGCAAAGATGCACCGCTTTCTATCATGCAGAATGCGGGGTTGAGATTGATCTTTGAACATTGGAATACATAAGGCATTTCTGTAAGATAATCCACCGCAGGCATGCGTTCCACATTCTGAATGATCTCATTATCCTGATATGAATACAGCCTTGTGGCATAGCGTTTTCCGCACAAAGTAAGAAGGATTATCCTTTCCCGTTTGGTAACTTCGCTGGCCGCAGCATAAGTCAGAGCTTCCCTGGGAACAGTCAGCTTCAGTTCCGGGTGGTCTTTTGCAATACAGGCAGTGATCTCTGCTGCCATCCTGTCGGTTACCATCTGATCGATAATGTATCTGTCAAACAGTTTTCCCTGAGTGTCTACAAGGGTTTCGAAAAAGGATCTGTATGCTTCGGGCATTACAGACAAAAGAAACTGATAGTCCGAATCATAGAGCTTTCCCACAAGGGAAATATCCGTATCATATTTTGCATGCTGCTGTGGCGATGCCTTTAGCGCCTCCATTCTGACGCGATTCACGCCAAGGGGCATATGATAAACATTGTCAAAGCCTTCATCCTTGTATTGACGGTATTGTGTCCTGTCAAACCAGAAAACCCGATTCACGTCATTGCCGAGCGTACGCTCAATATTCTTGACATTCGGAGGCGTATCGTAACTCCATGCTATGTAAAGCAGGCCGTGTTTCTGACACAACTCGGAAACGACCGGCCAGTAATCCACACTGAAACAACAGTCAAAGCAGGATGTATCCACATTTTTCTCAAACCATTCCACAAAGGAGTCGTCGTGGTTGTTGTCCTTAAACTTCCGATCGATGGTTTGGATCCCAATGCCTTTTGAGATCAGGATATTGGCGATATCCGTGTCCAGGTATGAAAATGCATAATATAAAAGTCTCATATCAGCTCCGTATTTCTTAATATATGTCAGACATCGGTTTTCAGGTCACAGGTTCTTAAGATGTGTATGATGTCAGCATTACCGGCTTGTTTTTCTCCACAAAGACCGGAACGCAGTTACAAACGTCCCCGTAGAACGCTGTGAAACCGTCCATATCAGCCTCCGTAAGAACCCTGTCAGCCATGACGATCTTAAGTTTATGTCCCGCATTCTCTATTTCTTTTTCCAGCTTTTCCCAAAGCATCGGGCGAAGTTTTGGAAGGTTGATCCTTACAGCCGGATCAAAAACAATCGTAATATCAAGCCCTTCAGGCCCGCAGATCAGCAGTTCAAGATTTGATTTCAGCTTATCCACCGCTGCTTCCCCATATTGTACGAAAGGATATAGGGAAACGTAATAAAGCAGGGAAGAACGCCTTTTATCGGGCCTCTTTGCATCACGGACGGTGATCTTATCGGAAAGGAACCGATCAATGGGTTCTCCGGTAATTTTTGACAGTTCTCCCGCATATATCCTGCCCTTTGCTTCCGAATCGAGAATGATCCTGTCGGAATACAATACCCCGGGCATGTTGATATAATGCTTCGCATTTACCATATCCTTATCATCTTCTTCGGTAAAATCCGCAGTTGTAAACCATGGAATATAGATCAGTTCCTCTGTAAACGGTGCAAGATTGAAGGAATACCATATCGGATCGATATCCATGACCGGATTAAAGGAATCATAGGGAAACTGTATATAAATTCGGTCCGGATGCAGTATCTCAAGATTAATCTCCTCGCCCCGGATCACGTTCAGATCATCGGGGTAATCATTCATATCAAATATCTTTCGTATAACACGTCCGTCATAGGCCTTATGATAATAAGGAATTGCAAGAACAAGCAGATCCGCCTCATCTTCGTTAAGGCATTTTTCATATTCCGATGCAAAAGAACTCCATGAAGAATATCTGAAGGAGACGAAAACATAGAGTTTACGTTTAAGGATGTCATCGATTTCCTTCGAGGCATCTGTAAATGCAGATAAGGTCTCCTCGAAGCATTTCAATATGGCTTTAGTCTCCTCTTGCGATGCTATTGCGTTGTATGTGACAAATATCTTCTCACATACCTTTTCAAGCAATGATACGGTTAAGGTTCCTTCACCCTTGATCTGTTCTATAAAGCCCCCAAGATCTATCGTAAGCTGTTGTGCATCGGCCAGGATCTGAAGAACAGCCTCAAGATCAGTGTTAATAAAATCTGAATTTAATTTATTCGATGCATCTTGAAACAATTGACTGACTTGCTCAACGCACTCAAGAGCCGTGTTTTTCCAGCTTTCCCGGCTTTTTTCATCTCTGAGTTCAAGGATGCTTCTTCCGGTCGACGGATCGTATTTAAATCCGCGAAATTCAAATTCCGGATTGCTCCTAAGGGTCTTTTCCTGCTCCGTATAGCATGGATATTCATGGGCTCCGCCCTCTTTGCGGATACGCCAGTAATCCCGATACTTCTGTCTCAGGAGCCTGTCATAGTGTGCCGGAACGGGTATTGTTGAAAATTCGAAAGGCAGATATACAGTCTCAGAATACTCCTTCTCATCAATTTCCATATCGGGGTGTTTTAAGCCGAAAGGAAAATTCTGAATGAGTTTACCCGACTTTTCTTCCGAAAAAGAAGCAAACATAGTTTCAACAACTTCATAAAGATTTTTTCGGATATTGATCGGATCAAGGTTTATATCGTCAGTAACATTCTTTGCCTTTGGGAGTGTGGCTATCTGCTTTAAGTATTCAGCCAGCCTGTGCCTTTCTTTAACGGAGCCCGAGGCAATAAGATCTGCGGTTGCAATGGTATAAAGTGCATCTTTAGCCATCGCCGTCTGATCCTTGGGATCTTCAGCTTTGTGATCGAGGACAAAAATATCTATGCCCACGATGTAGGGACATCCGCAAAATTTTGAGAGATGTGATATTTCAAAGGATATGTGTCCGGAACCGACAACAACGGCATGAAAATAATCTATATCATCACGGTTTCTGAAGCTTCGAACTTCAAAGCCCTCCGGCAGTTCTTCCGGATGATCATCCTGAAGTTTAAGGAGCTTCATGTAATCTTCCCGAAGCATAAGGATATCAAGATCATCATCCCAGGGAATAAATCCGGTATGTCTGACAGTTCCGAGAAGGGTTCCCCAGTCTGCGAAATATTTCAGGCCATGCTTCTTAAACAGAGTATCGATCTCATTTAAAAGAACGATCTCCGCTCCCCAGAACTGCTTCATCTTTGCCGGAATGTAAAAGCCGTTACGAACTTCGTCTTCCAGGAAGAAGTCTATATTTTCCCCATTCAGTTTATACACTTTGCTGATGTCATCCATACACTTTGTCTTCTTATCCCATTTTCATCATCATTGCAGGAATACCGGTCCTGACGGAAAGATTCATCAGATAACCGGCAGAACCATAAAAGGCATTAACCGAACCCACAGTATCCGTTCCGTCATTCTGCTCCAGGTATTCCCCGATTCCCCAAGAAGAAAAATCTTCCACGATATCTTTAACCTTTTCGGATATCATGGGATCGATCTTATCAAGAGAATCAAAGAAGCATGTATCTTCCTGCCAAAGAACCTCCAGCGTATCGGCTTTTCCTTTAAACAAAGCCAGCACACTTTTCAGCTTTGAAACGGCATCCTCTTTATGCAGAAAGATATCCGAACTGCTCACTGAAAACAAAATTCTTTTTTTGCTGTTTTCCGAAAAATTCAAAGATGATCCCGTTGTATGGATCACAGCCTTCTTTGTCCAGACATCATGGAAGCAAAAACCGGTCGCAGCATCCAGGGCTTCAATGTATTTATCCCTCACCTGTTCATTTTCAAAGAGGATTTCATCTGCGCAGACCGTTCCGGGGATAACCGAATAATAAGGCAGATTGACTGCGGATTTTTCATCGGAAAGATCACAGTCTGTCATTGAAAAGAATGGTTTATAGACCAATTTTTCCACCCTTCTTTTCAGGTTACGGACATAGAAGAAAGGATGTACACTTACAGATGCGTTAAATTCATCAAAGCCATTCTGTATCACTGCAGTATCGATATCAAAATGAGAAAAATCTATCTGTCTGAAATCCCGGACATTGATATCCTTCGGGTAATCCTCTATATCGTATCTTTCATTCAGGAGCTTTCCGGAGAATGTTTTATCATAAAAAGGGATCGGAACAACGATCACGTACCTCTGTGACTCCTGCTTATATTGATCGTACAGTTCCTTCATGCCATCCCAATGTTTTGCGGAGAACGGAAAGAATACCGTAACATTGCGGTTTTTCATATCCGCAAAGGACTGAAGTATCCGGCCGGAAAGTTCTGAAATCTGCGAAAAAGAAATGCTATTAGTTACATTACCATTTAATTTTTCAGTGAATTCATATATATTCTCACAGAACCTTTCCAAAAGGGCAACCGTCTGTGTTCCTTCGCCATATATGTTTTCGATGGCCTCTCCGGCTTTGATCGCCAGTTGCTGAGCCCTTTCCGCTATGAGAAGAACATTGGCCGCATCGTTCTTTTCCACCAGTTTAAATATCAGATCCACGGCCTGCGCCATCAGTTTAAGGACCTCTTCAATCTCCGTCCTTGCTGAAGCCGCCTCACATTTGATTTCCATATCCTCAGAGGAGAAATGATAGCGATAGGGCAAACCGCCTTGTAAATGAGCCTCAAGGATTTCTTCCTGATCCCTGTAAAAAGGGTAGTCATGAATCCCTCCGTCCCTTCTGACCTTGTACCAGTCCCTGTATTCCAGTTCAAGATTCTCGGCATAACCTGCAGGAACATTCATAAACCCATCTTCATAAGGCAGCCTGATCACCTTTTCAAAATTGCCTGCCCTAAATTTCTGGCACTTATACCTTACCCAAAAAGGCATGGCAGCAAGATAAGTGGAATCGCGATCGACACACTCTCTGAAAACTTCTGTTATGGCCAGAAGCAACAGCTGATCCGTCGGCAGGTTAAGATCCAGTTCGGCCTTACAGCACTTATTTACACTCTCAAGAACTTTATGTCTGTCAACATCATTCCTGCCCTTAACGGATTCAGCCAGATCGATAAGGCTCTTTGCACGCAGTCTTCTTTCTTCTTCCCTTTCTTCATCATCATACAAATGCTCCAGGGGGAACAGATCTATTCCGCACACATAGGGAAAACCGTCATTCTTCTCAAGATGCTTCTCACTGTAATCTATTTCCGAATCGTTAACGATCCTGGTAAGAAAATTGTTATATTCTCCTTCTTCAAAAACATTTAAAACGCGATAGCCTTCCGGCAGTTCATCCCCGGCAGCTTCCAGAAACCGATCGTAATCCTCCCTGATCATCGTAATATCAAGATCATCGTCCCAGGGAATAAAACCATGATGCCTTACCGCTCCCATGAGAGTACCGTAGTCTGCAAACCATTTTATGCCATGACGCTTACAGACAGCATCAACCTGTCCCAAAATATCCATCTGAAGAGCCCAGCACCTTTTAACCATACCGGGTATAAAGAACCCTTCCCTTATTTCATCTTCAAAATATGAGTTTTCGTGCGTCATATTCCTCATCCTTTTGATATCACATGATATTTTATTTTCATTGACCATCTCGGTCGTCATGTGCAAAAATAGCGGAATCAAGCGATTTTCTCGAAACATTTTTGCATTTCGGGCATGCAATTGCACACATATATATGATATACTAAATATGTTCTTTTTTCTATGATTGTATTAAGGATTTTGCAAAGGCTTTATAACAAAACCCGCAGGGAGACGACATATGAAAATACTTTTTTATCGATATGGAAGTATATGTGAGCCGGATCTGATGGATGAATTTGCCAAACTCGGGCTCGACGTTGATACCATCGATGTTGAGACAGAGAAGAAATGCATTACCGATTCGGAAAGGATCGATCTGGTTAATGCCAAAGCATCAACAGGCGAATACCTTTTTCTTTTTACAATAAACTTTTACCCCGTTCTTTCAAACTTCTGTAATATCATTAACCTGCCCTATGTCTGCTGGGTAGTCGATGCTCCCGTTCCGGAGCTGTTTGACCCTGCCATAAAAAATCCATGCAATAAGGTATTTTGTTTTGACAGAAAGGAGGCAGAAGAAGCTTCTCTTGCAAGTTCAGGCAATGTTTGTCACCTTCCTCTCGGAACGAATGCTGCCAGATGGGATAAAACCCTTGAAAGGATCACGGCAGAAGACATAACGAAATACTCATCGGACATTTCCTTTGTAGGAAGTCTTTATACGGAAAAGGACCCGCTTTCAGGCACGGCTCCTTCGGATTATTTCAAAGGTTTTTCTGATGCCCTGTATTCATGTCAAAAGGATCTGCAAGGATTAAATCTTATACATGGCGCGATCAATCCTGCGATCCTTTCGGAGATAAAGAGACTGGCACCCGATCACTTTAGAGCCGGGAAATACCTGATCGATATGGATGAATATATCGCCACACGACGCATATTGGACTTCCATTTTGCATCCCTTGACAGGCTAAACATACTGGGTGAATTATCGGATCATTTTCCGGTTGATGTTTATACCAGAAGCGATAGCCTTGACCTTCTGAATAAGCACCCGGACCTTAAACTTCACGACGGAGTCACCACTCACGTTGAAATGCCCAGGATATTCAGGCTCAGTAAAATAAATCTAAATATAACAATTCGTGCCATTGAGACCGGTGCTTCTCTTCGTGTATGGGACATTTTAGGCTGTGGTGGATTCCTGATATCCAATTATCAGGAGGAACTCTGCGAACTTCTTGTTCCCGGAGAAGACTTCGATTACTATTCGGATCTTGGAGATCTTAAGGAAAAATGCGCTTTCTATCTTGCCCATGAAGATATCAGGCAGGCCATTGCCCTTTCAGGTTACGAAAAAGTCAGGAAATACCATACTTATACAAACAGAATGCCCGAGATCTTTAAAAAGATCCTTGGATAACAAAGAAGCGCCATTATATCCCCTTTTCGGTTGCTTCTGCTTCTTTTTCCAGTATCTTTTGAACATGCTTGGGAGAATAATTGGCCTCATAAACCAGCCTTCCCCGCTCTCCGATGGCATCAAGCTGTCCGTACTCGCTGATGATCAGCATGATACGCTTCATGAGTTCTTCCACGTTTTCGGAAGGAAATACAAAAGCATTTACGCAGTCTGTGAGATGCTTTGAGATACCCGTTGCATCCGAAACAAGTACGATCCTGCCAAACATCATGGCTTCAACTATAGATGTGGGCGTCGCATCAACCCTTGAAGGCGCCAGAACACAATCCGAGATCTTATACCAAAGATACACTTCTTCTCTGGATAGCGAATCAAGCATCGTTATCTCAGGAATCATTCCGCACAGCCTTCTCAATCTTTCAAGATATTCACTTTGTCCCGGCAAAGAATATCCGCAAAGCACAAAATGCGCCTTTTCCCTGTATTCTTTCGGCAATTGAGCTATGGCCTGTATCAAAACATCCTGCCCCTTGATATATGTATATGCAGCCGGAAGGAAAAACAATATCTTTCCATCTATCCTGTCCAGTATATCCTGCGGTATCATATCAAGATCTGCAGGTTCATTTGAAACATCCGCAACAGGCATCGGCAGCAATTTGATCGAAACCTTCCCGTATCGTTTGTTTATCCCTTCAAGAACCGCGCCGGTAACACCGAAGAATCTTATATTGGAAGACAAAAGCCTCGGATCAAGTAACGTATTGTTTTCCATTCCAAGCTGCGTAAATGTCTCATGCAGCCAGTAAAACACCGGCACATCCGTATTAACAAAAAACATAAGATACTTGCTGCAGGATGACGTATTGATAAATACCATTTTGTAATCGCGGATAAGGTGTTCTCTGAATGCCGAGTCCCCTGCAATATACGGTCGTATCAACGTCCTGATACCTTTTTCTTCATATATGCTGCCATAAGGACCTTTTGAAGGTGAAATAAGATCTATCTTCCGATCGGAGAAAAAAGGAAGGTCCAACAACTCGTTCAATACTACCTGTGCCCCGTTCAGTTCAAGATCCGGGGTTATCACCAGTATTTCCGATCCCTCATCCTGTTTCAGTTCAACGACCAGATCTCGGTAAGCCTCAAGCATGCTTTTATCGCTGAATCTTTCCTGTGCGATCTCCTTGTTCTTCCTGCTCAGTTCTTCCCTGACAGGGGATGCTTCCCACGAGGCAAATCTCGAGCCATCGCCGGGCTCACAAGTCAAAAAGAAGCCGTTATCATCACAGATCATTTCCTTGTTACCGCCAACAGCTGTCAGTACAGGGATCATGCCCATGTGCATTGCTTCAATAGTCGCAAAGTCAAAGATGGATAATCTGTGAGCAAGAATATAGTAGTCAGCCTCAGCATACAG
>JAEEGL017228630.1_pt1 | contig 15751 bp, 15 predicted proteins | sample 9134231 | NCBI WGS metagenome assembly JAEEGL01 (sample SAMN16246548, study PRJNA631951) | gut metagenome | biome: gut microbiome; feature: rumen; material: fiber-attached | host: Bos | place: Iran: Karaj | collected 2018-10
ACATAGCTGCTCAGAACAGCTGCGATCAGGAGGTGACAACATGGCAGTCCCGAAAGGAAAAGTATCGCGTCAGAGACGTGACAAGAGACGTTCTTCCACCTGGAAGCTCACGCCCCCCAGCATCGTCAAGTGCCCCAACTGCGGCGCGTTCTGCATGCCTCACCGTGCGTGCAAGGCCTGCGGACAGTACAAGGGCCGTACGGTCATCAATGTTGAGGAAAGCAAGTAAGACTTTGTGAAACGAGGAGAGGGCGACCTTTCCTCGTTTTGCATATTTTCTCCGCGGAGCTTTTGCCGGAGCGAGGTGAGTAAAACGGAAAACCGCATCAAGTCGATCGACCCGACCAGCCCGCTGCGCGGAAAGGCCGCCGTCGGCGAGACGCTCGTGTCCATCAACGGGAACAGGATCGTTGACGTGCTGGACTATAAGTTCTTCGCCTACGACCGCTCGCTCGCGGTCGTGCTGCGCCGCGCCGACGGCACGGAGCACAGCGTGCACGTGCACAAGGACGAGGGCGGCGATCTGGGGCTGGAGTTCGAGAGCTATCTGATGGACCGCGCGCGCTCCTGCGCCAACAACTGCGTTTTCTGCTTCATCGACCAGTTGCCTCCCGGCATGCGCCCGACGATGTATTTCAAGGACGACGACGCGAGACTGAGCTTTCTGCTGGGCAACTACATCACGCTCACCAACCTGTCCCGGCGCGAGATCCGCCGCATCATCGACCTGCACATCAGCCCGATCAACGTCTCCGTGCACACGACGGACCCGGAGCTGCGCTGCCGGATGCTGCGCAATCCGCGCGCCGGAGAGAGCATCGAGACCATGCGTCTTTTTGCCCGGAGCGGTATCGTGATGAACTGTCAGATCGTCTGCTGCCCGGGGCTGAACGACGGCCCCGCGCTCGACCGCACGATGCGCGAGCTTGAGGAGATGTATCCCGGCGTGCACAGCGTGTCCATCGTCCCCGTGGGGCTGACGAAGTTCCGCGAAGGGCTGTACCCGCTCGAGCCCTTTACGGCCGAGCACGCCGCCGAGACGATCCGCCAGGTGACGGCCTTCGGAGACCGCTGCGTGGAAAAGCACGGCACGCGCATCTTCTTCTGCGGCGACGAGCTGTATCTCAAGGCCGGGATCGAGCTGCCGGAGGATGAGTTCTATGAGGAGCATACGCAGCTGGAGAACGGAGTGGGCATGATCCGCCTGCTCGAGACCGAGTTCCGCTCGGCGCTGCGCCTGTCGGACGGCGTGGACGGCGTGCCCTTTTCCATCGCCTGCGGCACCTCCGTCGCGCCCTTTTTCGAAAAGCTCGTCGCGGCGGCAAAGGAGATGTACGAGGCGCTGGACGGCAGGGTGTACGCGATCGAAAACGACTTTTTCGGCCGCAGCATCAACGTCTCCGGCCTCATCACCGGCGGCGATCTGATCGCTCAGCTCAAGGGGAAGGAGCTCGGAAAGCGCCTGCTGATCTCGCAGAACATGCTGCGGCGCGAGGAGATGGATTTCCTCGACGACGTGAAGCTGTCGGAGGCCTCCGCGGCTCTCGGCGTGCCGATCTGGCCCGTCGAGCAGGACGGCTTCGCGCTCTTCGACGCGATGGCGGGCGAGCTGCCGGCGCTCAAAGCGCCGACGGAAAACACCGCCGGCGGCGAATTCTATTCATACAATCAAAACAGATAAGGAGGGAGAGGGAGATGTCCAAGCCTCTGGTCGCGATCGTCGGACGCCCGAACGTGGGCAAGTCGATGCTGTTCAACCGTCTGGTCGGAAAACGCCTCTCCATCGTGGAGGATACGCCCGGCGTCACCCGCGATCGGCTCTACGCCGAGTGCGAGTGGTGCGGCAGAAAATTCGATATGGTCGACACCGGCGGCATCGAGCCGAGCACGGACAGCGAGATCCTGCTGTTCATGCGCGAGCAGGCTCAGATCGCCATCAACGCGGCGGACGTCATCGTTCTGGTCACGGATATCCGTACGGGCGTGACCGCGGCGGACAAGGACGTGGCCAACATGCTGCTGCGCTCGAAAAAGCCCGTCGTGCTGGCCGTCAACAAGGCCGACTCGACCGGCGCGGAGGACCCGGCGGTGTATGAGTTCTACGAGCTGGGGCTCGGAGATCCCATCTCCGTTTCCGCGATCCACGGCCACGGCACGGGCGAGCTGCTCGACGCCTGCCTTGCCCATTTCCCGCCGCAGGAGGAAGAAGAGGCGGAGGACGACAGCATCAAGGTCGCCGTGATCGGCAAGCCGAACGTCGGCAAGTCCTCGCTCATCAACCGCATCCTCGGCGAAAAGCGCGTGATCGTCAGCGACATGGCGGGAACGACGCGCGACGCCGTGGACACGCCCTTTGAAAACGACAAGGGGAAATACGTCTTTATCGACACGGCGGGCATCCGCCGCAAATCCAAAGTGGACGAGCGGGTGGAGAAGTTCTCGGTCATGCGCGCGCAGCTCGCCATCGAGCGGGCGGACGTGTGCGTGATCATGCTCGACGCGCGCGACGGCGTGACCGATCAGGACACCAAGATCGCGGGCCTGGCGCACGAGGCCGGCAAGGCCAGCATCATCGTCGTGAACAAGTGGGATCTGGTCGAGAAGGAGACCGGCACGATGGAGAAGATGCGCAAGGACATCATGCGCGATCTCTCGTTCATGAGCTATGCGCCCGTGCTTTTCATCTCGGCCGCGACCGGACAGCGCACGGACCGGCTGTTCGAGCTGATCAATTTCGTCAACGATCAAAGCAGCATGCGCATCTCCACGGGCATGCTCAACGACGTGCTTGCCGACGCGCAGGCGCGCGTGCAGCCTCCCACGGACAAGGGCAGACGGCTGAAGATCTACTACATGACGCAGACCGGCGTAAAGCCGCCCAACTTCGTGATCTTCTGCAACTCGCGCGAGCTGTTCCATTTCTCCTACCAGCGCTATATCGAAAACCAGATCCGCGGCGTGTTCGGTCTGGAGGGCACGCCCGTCCGCATCGTGATCCGGCAGAAGGGAGACAAGGAATGAAATACTGGCTTTTCAGCATCCTCACCGCCGTGATCGCCTACGGCGCCGGCAGTCTGAGCACGCTGGTGATCGCCTCCAACTTCATCTTCCGCACCAATCTCCGCCGCCTGGGGAGAGGCAGCCTGTGGCTGTCCAACTTCCGCCGCGTATACGGCGTCAAGGGCTTTTTGAAGCTTGGTCTTGTCGAGCTCCTGAAGGACGCGCTGCCGGTGATGATCGGCGGCTGGCTGTTTTCCTCCGGCGGCAACGCCGACGTGGGACGCGCGCTCGCGGCCTTCTGTCTGGTGCTGGGGAGAATGTACCCGTCCGTTTACGGCTTCCGCGGGAGCTACGCGAGCGCCGCGATCGGCGTCGGAGCGATGTTCGTCAGTTTTCCCGTCGGAGCGATGGCCCTGCTCATCTGCGCCCTTGTCACCTGGGCGACGCGCTATATCGCGCTCGGCACGCTCGCCGGGGCGATCGCGCTGGCGATCGGCGGCGTTCTCGTGATGGACAACGCGCTGGCCGTCCGCCTGTTCCTCTTCATCGGCGCGCTCGCGCTGATCCGCACGGCCGGAGCGATCTCCCGCATCGCGGCCGGGAAAGAGGAGCGGCTGAATTTCAAGACGGATATCAGCTACAAGTTCGACGAAAAGATCTGATCACGACGGCAGCCGGAGCATACGCCCGGCTGCCGCCGCCTGAGAAGAAATCTGAAAAATCCTTAAGAGCGCGTCCGCGCGCTGTAAAAAGGCGCGAAAAAGGTGTATAGTACCATAAGAGGAAGATGTTTCCTGAAACTTTTCGCCTCAGAATGCGTCTATACCGTTGTACGATCCCGGTGAGAAAGGAGGCACTGCGCATGGAGCACGCCGCTGCCGCGCCGGAAACGGAAAAAGAAAAACGGAAAAAATGGCTCCTTCTGACCGCCATGCTGCTGTCCCTCGCCGTGCTGATCATTTCGATCTTCTTTCTGGCCAGGATCGAAGGCTGGCTGGGCCGCAGCGAGAGCACCACGCTGCTGAGCATCGTCGACGACGAGACGGCCGCGCCGGAGGACCGGGAGCAGAGTCTCAGCTTCATCGACGACGAGCACATGGTGGACGCGCGCTGCGCCGAGGAGCTGGAAGCGCTGCTTGCCGCCTGCCGCAGCGCCGGATTTGACCCCGTCGTCACCGCGGCCTACCGCAGCGCGAGCGAGCAGCGTGAGCTTTTCAACCTCCTTGCCGACCGCTATATGAGCGAGGGCTATGACGCCGAGAGCGCCAGAGCTCTGGCGCAGCGGCAGATCCCGCTGCCCGGCCACAGCGAGCATCAGCTGGGCCTGGCCGTCGATCTCGCCGACGGCGATCCGGCCGTGGACGACCAGGAGGACATCTGCGACTGGCTGGCCTGCACCGCGTGGGAATACGGATTCATCCTCCGCTATCCCCCGGGGAAGGAGAGCGTCACGGGCCACGGCTTCGAGCCGGAGCATTTCCGCTTCGTCGGCCTGTCGGCAGCCAGACAGATCCATGAGCTGGATCTGACGCTGGAGGAATACGTCGCGATGTTCTACAGCAAATAAAAGGTTTACATAATATTTATCCCGGGGCTTTTGCCCCGGGATATTTTTATGCCAGCTTCAGCAGCGCGACGGCGGCGAGAGCCGACAGGGCGCCGAGCAGGTAGAAGAAGAGGTTCCACAGCGCCTTCAGCTCGCGCGGAGGGACGCGTTCGCACACGTATTCGCAGGCAGCGCGCCGCGCTTGGCGCATCAGCTCCTTCCTGTTCACGCCGCTGCGGGCAAAGAGATCGTCGCAGAGTATGAATATTGCCTCCTTGAAATACTCGGTATTCGGTGACTTCACGATGATCACGTTGCCCGCGCTGCCCTGGATCACCTCCTTCCCGCCGCTGTCGGGGCGGTATCCGCCGCGGCGCGGAAAGCGCGCGGCGAAGCCGCGTACAGCCTCCTTGAGCCGGCCGATCATGCCCGCTCCTCGACGCGAAGCGTCACGACGGTCATATCGTCGCTTCCGCCGTAGAGGCGCTCGGCCTCCCGCAGGGCGTTCCTGGCCAGCGACTTCATATCCTCGCCGCCGCGCTGCAGCATGGCCCTGACCCATTCGTCGTCGCCGTCCGCGATCACGCCGTCCGAGGCGATGATCGCGGTGCAGCCCGGAGAGAGCTTCATGCGCACGACGTCCGGCGCGCTGCCGCCGCCGAGACTGAGCCCCGCGGCCAGCGACTCGCCGCGGATGCGGCGGACGCTTTTTCCGCTGTAAACGAAGGAGGGCGCGGCGCCGTACTTGTAAAAGCAGGTCTCGCCGGAGAACAGATCGATGCACATGAGATCGACCGTGGCAAAGCCCCAGTTTTCCCCATCGCGCAGCAGCAGAGCGGAGTTGAGCAGCTTCATGGCGGAGGCGCCGTCCGCGCCGGAGCGCAGAAACTTCTCCAGGATCTGCACGACCTGGGCGCTGTCGCGCGCGGCCTCGTCGCCGGAGCCCATCCCGTCCGAGAGGATCACGCACAGCACGCCGGAGTCGGTTTTGAAATAGCTGCCCTTGTCGCCGCTCACGCGCTCGCCGCGTTTTTTCAGCGCGGCGATCCCGACCGAGACGGCCAGCGGCTCGGCCTCCAGAACGGTGAGACGCGCGTCGGCGGCCTCGGCGCCCTGCGGCAGACAGACGCGCACGCCCAGCACGTGCGACAGCGCGTCGAGATAGCAGGGATCGTCGAGCAGGGGAGCGAGCGAGCCGCTCTCCATCGTGGCGTGCAGCCGACCGCGCACGTCGCGGAATACGGAGACCTCCGCGTCGATCTCAAGCGAGCGGAGATAGCGCTCCAGCCGCTGCTCGGCCAGCAGGTCCGAGCCGTTGACGCTGCCCAGCTCGTTCGCGACGCCGCCGAGGAGCTGCGCCATGTCCGCATACTGCCCCCAGGCGACGGCGCGGTTTTCCCGCAGGCGCGTCTTCAGCTCGCGCCGATAGTTCATCGCGCGCAGCTCCGCGTTCACCGCCGCGACGAAGGCGGCGGGGTCCGTACAGCGCTTGCGGAAAAAGCCGGGGATGTCCTCCGCAGAGAGCGAGCCCTTCTTCAGCATGGCCTGCGTCGCGTCGTTGAGCGCCGAGAGCGTGTCGACGTATTCGGCGTTCCAGCAGAGATTTTTGTTCGCGCAGCGCGTGCAGACCCTGTCGGCTGCCCGGTCGAAGACCGAGGCGATATCCCCGTCGTTGACGGGCTCGGAGAGACTGCGCTCGACGACGCCGTAAAGCTCGCCGTAGGCCTCGGAGAGAGCGCGGACGCGGGAAGCGACAAAGCGCCGCAGATCGCGCTCGCCCCCTCCGCGCGCGTCCTCGTGCAGAAGCATGCCGATCGCGCCGAGGAAGCGGCCGGGCAGCAGGATGAAGATGACCGAGGCGACGAAGGTCTCATACAGCAGCGCGGCGGAGAGCACGCTGTCCCATATGCCGGCGGCGCACAGCGCGGCGGCCGATACGAACGAGAGCGTGAAGACCAGGCGGCTGTGGCGGCTGAACACGCCGGAGAGCAGGCCGGAAAAGGAATAGCTCATGGCGAAAAAGCCCGAGCCGCCGGAGGCGAGATCCATCGCGATCCCGAGCAGCGTCCCCGCCGCCGCGCCGGTGAGCATCCCGCCCTTGAGCGAGGAGGCCAGCAGCACGATCAGCGCGAGCGATCTGCCCACGGAGAGCAGAGAGAACAGCTTCAGCGGGACGAGACTCATGAGGACGCAGGCGCCGAGCACCGTGCAGGATACGCTGCGGCGGATCTCGCCGCTCTCGGACAGATCTCCGTCCGGCCGGAGGGCAAAGCGGAAAAAGTAGCCTCCGCCGAAGGCGAGCGCGCTTTCAAGTATCAGCGCGCCCGCATCCGGGCTGCTTGCGCCGGAGAGGGAAAAGCTGCCCAGAAAAGCCGTCAGCGCCGTGACGGCCGCAGCCGCGAAGGGCATGAAAAAGGAGCTGCGGCCAAAGGAAAACTCCTGGAATATGAAAGCGACGGTGAAGCAGAGCGCCGAGGCCGCGACATAGCGTATGCCCCAGCCGACGCCTCCGCCGATAAAATATCCGGCCACGGCGCCCAGCAGCGCCGCGCCGCCGTTCAGTCCGGTACCTGCGGCCGCCACAAAGGCTATGCCGAAGGGCGAGCCCTTCCCCGGCGTCCGCACAAGAGACAGGCCGAAGGCCAGCGCGGCGCAGATCGCGCAGCGCAGCGCCCGGCGCCATTTTTCATCATGTTCCGACCAGGCGGCGATCCGCCCGAGCGCTCCCGTCACGCCTTGCTCATCCATCCTCATCGTACTCCTCCCATAGTTTACATAAGGTAATGATCATTATAGTTATGAAATCCGAAAAAGCGCGTCGGACGGCGCTGTATTATCCGGGCTTTTTCCATGGGAAAATGCGGGGAAATGCCGGATCGGACGAAGGCCGCATCCGGGGACGAAAACGCTCGGAAATCCTTGCACAGAAGCCGATACCGTGATAAAATAAACTGCTAAATTTATTTCAGGAGGCCTGCAGACATGAGCCGGATCGCCGATATCGCGCTCGCTCCCTCGGGCGAGGTCAAGATCAACTGGGTGGAACGCAGCATGCCCGTTCTCCGGGCGCTGGGAGAGGACTTCAAAAGGACGAGACCCTTCGAGGGACTTCGGATCGCGCTCTCCGTCCACCTGGAGGCAAAGACCGCCTATCTCTGCCGCGTGCTCGAAATGGGCGGGGCGGAGATGTACGTCACGGGCTCCAATCCGCTCTCCACGCAGGACGACGTGGCCGCCGCGCTGGCGGCGGGCGGCATGCAGGTCTTTGCCCGCTACGGCTGCTCGATGGAGGAGTATGAGGCGTGCCTGTGCAGCGTGCTGGAGATCGCGCCGAACATCATCATCGACGACGGCGGCGACCTTGTCCATCTGATGCATACGAAATACGCCGGACTGATCCCTCAGGTCATCGGCGGCTGTGAGGAGACGACCACCGGCATCCACCGTCTGACGATCATGGCGCGGGACGGGAAGCTGCGCTTCCCGATGATGATGGTCAACGAGGCCGACTGCAAGCATATGTTCGACAACCGCTACGGCACCGGCCAGTCCGTCTGGGACGGCATCATGCGCACGACCAACCTTGTCGTCGCGGGCAAGCGCGTCGTCGTCTCCGGCTACGGCTGGTGCGGCAAGGGCGTGTCGCTGCGCGCCAAGGGCCTGGGCGCGAAGGTCATCGTGACGGAGACGGACCCCATCCGCGCGCTCGAGGCGGTGATGGACGGCTACGAGGTCATGCCGATGGACGAGGCCGCCGCGCTGGGCGACATCTTCATCACGGTCACGGGCTGCAGCGGCGTCATCACCAAGGAGCATTTTCTGAAGCTCAAGGACGGCGCGATCCTCTCCAACGCCGGGCATTTCGACGTCGAGGTCGACATGGCGGGGCTCGAAAAGCTCGCCGTGAGGAAATATGAGGCGCGGCACAACATCCAGGGCTATGAGCTTCCGAACGGCAAGACGGTCTTCACGATCGCCGAGGGGCGGCTGGTGAATCTGGCCGCGGCCGACGGTCACCCGGCCGAGATCATGGACATGAGCTTCGCCGTCCAGGCGCTGAGCGCCGAATACCTCGTCAAAAACCGCGGAGGGCTGCAAAACGGCCTGATCAGCTTCCCGCACGCGCTGGACGAGGAGGTCGCGGCGCGCAAGCTGCGGGCCATGGGCGTTTCGATCGACGCTCTCAGCGCCGAGCAAAAAGAGTATCTGGGCGTAAAATGATCATTTGAGCCCTTGAAAGGGGGAGCGGCGCATGGAAGACGAAGAAAAAACCATCGAGCCCGTCGTATATGAGGATCTGGTCGACAAGCGCAGCGACGAGCTGATGGAGCTGCTCGAGGGCAGGAACATGAAGCAGCTGCGCGACCGGCTCGGCGAGATGCCGGAATTCGACGTGGCCGAATTCCTCTCCTCGATCGAGGACAACCGCATGCCCATGCTGTTCCGGCTGCTGTCGAAGGAACGGGCGGCGGAGGTCTTTGCCAATCTCGAGGCGCCCGATCAGGAGCGCATCATCAACTCCATCACCGACTCGGAGCTGGCCGGGATCGTTGAAGAGCTCTACGTCGACGACGCGGTCGACATGATGGAGGAGCTGCCCGCCAACGTCGTCAAGCGCGTGATGCGCACGGCGACGGCGGAGACGCGCAACCTGATCAACCAGTACCTGCACTATCCCGAAAATTCCGCCGGCTCGATCATGACGGCGGAATATGTGGATCTGAAAAAATACATGAGCGTGAAGGAGTCCTTCGCGCGCATCCGGCGCATCGGCGAGGACAAGGAGACGATCTACATCTGCTTCGTCACGTCCGCGGACCGGAAGCTCGAGGGCATCGTCACGGTCAAGGATCTGCTGCTGGCCGACCCCGACACGGTCATCGAGGATCTGATGGACCGCAGTGTGATCTACGCCGTCACGACCGAGGACCAGGAGAGCGTGTCCGAGAAGTTCTCGGACTACGACCTGATGGCCCTGCCGGTCGTGGACAAGGAGAACCGCCTTGTCGGCATCGTCACCGTCGACGACATCATCGACGTCATGGAACAGGAGGCCACCGAGGACATCCAGCTGATGGCCGGTATGACGCCGTCCGACAAACCGTATCTCCGCACCCGGATCACGGAATTCTGGCGCAACCGCATCCCCTGGCTGCTGTTCCTGATGCTGTCGGCCACCTTCACCAGCATGATCCTGACTAACTTTGAAGGCATGCTCGCCGTGCAGGCGGGACTCGTCGCCTTCATCCCGATGCTGATGGGCACGGGCGGAAACTCCGGCGCCCAGTCGTCCACGGCCGTCATCCGAAGCCTTTCTCTGGGCGACATCGAGCCGCGCGACGTGCTGCGCGTCATGTGGACGGAATGGCGCGTGGCCTTCCTCTGCGGTCTGACGCTGGGCGTCGTCAACTTCGGAAAGATGCTGCTGCTGGACGGGATGCTGCTCGGCAACGCCAACGTGACCGTCGCCGTCGCGGCCACGGTCAGCCTTTCGATCGTGTTCATCGTCATGTTCGCCAAGGTCGTCGGCAGCTTCCTGCCGATCGCGGCGGAAAAGATCGGCGTCGACCCGGCGGTCATGGCAAACCCGCTGATCTCCACGCTGACCGACGCCGTTTCGCTGCTGATCTATATTTACGTCGCCAAGCTTATTCTGAGGATATAGGGTGATACCATGCAAATGTCTGCGCTGCTGTCCAAGCTTGCCCTGTTCGTGATCGTGATCCTCATCGGCATGTACGGAGCGAAAAAGAAGATATTCAAGCCGGATTTCAACCGCGGCCTGACCTGGCTGGTGATCAACGTGTTCCTGGTGGCCTCGATCCTCAGCTCCGTACTGACGATGGACGCCTCGAGCCTTTCGGCAAAGGAATTCGGCACGATCATGCTCCTGCTGTGGGCGACCTATCTGCTGACCTATCTGATCTCGGGGATCATTGTCCGCGTGCTTCCGGTCAGCGGGGAAAAGAAACCGCAGCTCGAGCTGCTTATGAGCTCGGTGAACACGCTGTTCATCACGCTGCCCGTCGTGGAGACGATCTACGGCGCCAAGGGCGCGTTCATCGTCGCGCTCGGCTGCATCCCCTTCAACGTGATCATCTACACCTACGGCATCGCCAGACTGCGCGGCAGCGCCGGGGACGGCTTCCGCTTCAGAGACATCCTCTCCGCACCGCTGCTGGCCACAGTGGCGGCGACGCTGCTGTTCCTGCTGCGCGTGCCCGTTCCATCTGCCGTGCGGGGGATCCTCTCGTCGATCTCCGCTGCCACGGTGCCGCTGTCCATGCTGCTGGTGGGCGCCTCACTGGGCAATATCAAGCTGAGCAAGGCGCTTCGGGACAGGAGCATGCTGCTCCTGACGGCTGAGCGCTTCCTGCTCGCGCCGCTGGTGACCTTCTTTGTGATGAAGCTCATTTGCCCGGATGCGATGCTGCTCAACATCATGGTCATCACAGCCGCCACCCCGAGCGCGATTCTCGTCACCCCGCTGAGCCTGCAGTACGGCCGAGACGGCGAGTACTCCTCGGAGGGCATCCTGCTGACGACGCTGCTGTCCATGATCACGCTTCCCATTACGGTCTATTTATTGCTGTAAGGAAAGCCCAAACACGCGGGAAGGAGCTGAAGGCATGCATGTTCCGCAGGGCGCAAGCCAGACGGTCGAACTGCTTTCTTTTGACGAGGCGCTGGCTGCGTCGGGAAAGAGCGGAGGCTACGACGCCGAACGCTGGCTCTATGTGCCGGATTTTTACACCGAATACCGATATATCCTGGGAACACGGGGGAAAAACCCGCTGATCTGCATCGGCGTCAACCCCTCTACCGCAGCGCCGGACGATCTGGACAACACGCTCAAGTCCGTAGCGCGCATTGCCGCGCACAACGGCTATGACAGCTGGATCATGTTCAACGTCTACGCCCAGCGGGCGACCGATCCCGACGACATGGACAGAGAGTGCAACCTGCGCCTTCACCGCGAGAATATGCGGGCCTTTGAATACATACTCTCGCAGGTGGACAGCTCAAAACGGCCCGCCGTGTGGGCCGCCTGGGGAACGATCATCGAGAAGCGGCCATTTCTGAGAGACTGCGTGCTCGACATGCTGGAGCTCGGCAGCGGATACGGCGCGCAATGGCTCTGCGCCGGAAAGCTCTCGCAGAAGGGACATCCGCATCACCCGCTGTATATGAAGAAGGACGAGGAGGTCAGAGCGTTCGATATCGACGCTTATCTGGAGAAGCTATGAACGATCAGCTCAGGATCGCCGTCTGCCAGCTCCGCACCGAGCTCGACGGCGCACAGACGATGGAAAAGGCCGCTGCCTTCGTGCGCCGCGCCGCGGAGGGCGGCGCGGATATCGCCGTTTTGCCGGAGATGTTCAACTGCCCCTATTCCGCCCGATACTTCCGCCGCTTCGCCGCGGAGGGACACGAAAAGGCCGTCGCGGCCATGTCCGCCTGGGCGAGAGAAAACGGCGTGTATCTCGTCGGCGGCTCCGTCCCCGAGGCGGAAGGGGAGAAGCTGTACAACACCTGCTTTGTCTTTGACCGGGAGGGAGATCTGATCGCGAAGCACCGCAAGGTGCATCTCTTCGACGTGGATATCCCGGGCATGCGTTTTCGCGAGTCGGCGACCTTCTCGCCGGGAAATGAGATCACGGTATTCGACACCGAATTCGGACGGATGGGCGCGGCGATCTGCTTCGACGTGCGCTTCCCCGAGCTGTTCCGAGCGATGGCCGTGCGCGGCGCGAAGGTCATTTTCCTCCCCGCGCAGTTCAACATGGCCACCGGCCCGGCGCATTGGGCGGAGACACTCAAGCTCCGCGCCGTGGACAACGAGCTTTTCTTCGTCGGAGCCTCGGCCGCACGGTATGAGGGCTTTGATTACGAGTGCTGGGGCCATTCCGTCGTATACGATCCCTTCGGGAGCGCGATCGCTGCGGCTGACGAGACCGAGCAGATCATCTTCGCAGACGTCGACCTGAAAAGGATCGACGAGGTGCGTGCCCAGCTGCCGACTTTTTTGCACCTGCGGCGCGACGTCTATAAGGTGGCGGAATGAAGATCCTTGAGGACATAAATAATTACACCCCCTGCTGCGAGCAGGAGGCGCGGGACAAGGCTGTGATCCTGGATTATCTGGCGAAAAACCCGGGCGCGTTTTATCGCAGCGATCCCATCGCGCACATGACGGCCTCGGCCTGGATCGTGAACCGCGAGCGGACGAAGGTCCTGATGGTCTATCACCGGATCTACGATTCCTGGTCCTGGACCGGCGGCCACGCCGACGGAGAGGAGGATCTGCTTTCCGTCGCGCTGCGCGAGGCGCGCGAGGAAACGGGCCTGCGGGACGTGAGGCCCGTCAGCGGCGAGATCTGTTCGCTGGAGGTGCTGACGGTCGATGGACACGAAAAGCGCGGCGCTTACGTTTCGAGCCACCTGCACCTGAACGTGACCTATCTGCTGGAGGCCGACGAGCGCGAGGAGCTGCGCGTCTGCGAGGCGGAGAACTCGGGCGTGCGCTGGTTCACACTCGACGGCGCGCTCAAGGCCTCGACCGAGCCCTGGTTCGTCGAGCGGATCTACAGAAAGCTGAACGACAAACTGAAGAGATAAAAAAACAGCTTCGGCCCGGGCCGAAGCTGTTTTTTTTATGAACCGAGCGGGAGCTCACTCCTCGTGAACGGCGCTGACCTCGTCAAAAATGGCGGTGCGGACAAGACCCATGAAGATGGGCGCGAAGAGGATGAAGGCGACGTAAAGCAGGAAGCAGAGGATCCCGAAGATAAAGCCGATGTACGGGATCTGCGCGAGCAGAGCGAGAACGATGACGGCAAGGATGAAGCCGAGCACCAGAAGGATGTCCGCGCCGAACATCTTGCCCTTGTAGCCGTCGGTCATGCGCATGGATTTGCGCAGCGCCTCGGTCGCCGAGATCTCCTTGTCGGTGAGGAGGATGTAGGGAACGAAGCTGTAGGCATAGGCCTTGATGATGTTCATGATCGGGACTAAGGACCAGATCAACATCCACAGCTCCATCCAGCACATGCCGGCGCCGTTGCGGACGAGCTCATCCTTCCTGAAGGTCTGGAAGAGCTGCTCGCTGCGGACCTCTCCGCCGTGGTAGCCGTTGAGCAGCACGCCCGTAAAGCCGAGACCGAGCAGAAGAACGATCGGCACGGTGATGATCGGGACAAAAGAGCCGAGCGCGGAGACGACGCACGCGATGAACAGATACAGCAGGGAAAGGCCCCAGAGCTTGATCGGCTTCTGCTTCAGCACGGCGAAGGCCTTGCGGTAGAAGTCGAAGATGCCGCCGATGGAAGGCTTTGTCGGGACATAGATCGGCTCGACGGGCGGGGCGTACTGCTGCTGATCGGCGTACTGCTGATCGGCGTACTGCTGATCGGCGTACTGCTGATCGGCGGACTGATACCAGCCGCCGGCGGGAGCCTCCTCCGCAGCGGGAGCTTCCTCCGCGTAGACGCCGTCGCCGACATAGGCCGTGTCATCGGTATAGACGCCGTCCTCCGGATAGCCGGCTCCTTCCGCGGCGGGAGTTTCCTCAACGTAGGGGGCTCCCTCCTCGGGCGCGGCGTCATAGACAGGGACTTCCGGTGCGCGCATTCCGCAGACGGGGCAGAATCTTCCGCCGTCGGGGATCTGGCTGCCGCAATTGGGACAATATAACATAGAGCACCTCCTGAAGGTTTGTATAACAATACTATAGTACCGCAGGGAAAAACTTTCAACTTTTTTCGACGCGATTTAATAGTTTTTTTATGAAAAGGCAGATCCCGCCGTTTCCGGCGGGATCTGCCTTTCGGGGAAAAGCCTGCTGTCAGCCTCCGAAGACGGAGAGGAGGAAGCCGGCGGCGATGGCCGAGCCGATGACGCCGGCCACGTTCGGGCCCATGGCGTGCATCAGCAGGAAATTGGATTTGTTGAAGCGGCGTCCCACGTCCTGGCTCACACGCGCGGCCATCGGCACGGCGGACACGCCGGCCGAGCCGATCAGCGGATTGATGCGGCCGCCGGAGGTCTTGTACATCACGATGCCGCCCAGCAGACCGCCGGTCGTGGAAATGCCGAAGGCGATCAGACCGAGGATGATAATCTTGATCGTGTCGACGTTCAGGAAGTTCTGCGCCACCATCGTCGCTCCGACGGAGGTCGCCAGGAAAATCGTGACGATGTTCATCAGCGCGTTCTGCGCCGTGTCGGAAAGACGGTCGGTCACGCCGCACTCGCGGAAGAGGTTGCCCAGCATCAGGCAGCCGATCAGCGGAGCGGTCGAGGGCAGGAGCAGGATGACGAAGGTCGCGACGACGATCGGGAAGACGATCTTCTCGGCCTTGGAGACCTCGCGGGTCTGCTCCATTTTGACGACGCGCATCTTTTCCGTCGTCAGCGCCTTCATGATCGGCGGCTGGATCATCGGGATCAGCGCCATGTACGAATACGCCGCGATCGCGATCGGGCCGAGCAGCTCCGGCGCCAGCTTGGTGGTGAGGAAGATGGCCGTGGGGCCGTCCGCGCCGCCGATGATGCCGATCGAGGCCGCCTGCGGGCCGGTGAAGCCCAGCAGCACCGCGCCGAAGAAGGCAACGAACACGCCCAGCTGCGCCGCCGCGCCGAGCAGCAGGCTCTTGGGATTTGAAAGCAGCGGGCCGAAGTCGGTCATAGCGCCGACGCCCATGAAGATCAGCGAGGGGTAGATGCCCGCCTTGACGCCGATATAGAAGAAGTCGAGCAGTCCGGCGTGCGCCATGATGTGGCCGTAGCTGTGGTAATACGGACTTGCGGAATCGAGGAAGGCCGCCCACATCTCCGGATGGTACATCGCGTTGTCGCCCATGCCGATGAAATAGCTCAGGTTCGAGAGCAGACAGCCGAAGGCGATGCCGCACAGGAGCAGCGGCTCAAATTTCTTGGCGATGCCAAGATACAGCAGAACGAAGGCGATGAGGATCATCACAAGGTTCTTCCAGCCGCCCTCCGTGAGGAAGAAGGCCGCGAAACCGGATTCCATCGCGAGCTTCTGCACAGTTCCCAGTATATCCATCCAATGCCCTCCGTTACGCGATCACGATGAGCGGCGAGCCTGTCTCGACGACCTGACCCTTGGAGACCGCGATCTGCGCGACGCTGCCGGCCTTGGGAGCGACGATCTCGTTTTCCATCTTCATGGCCTCGAGGACG
>JAEEGL012484631.1_pt1 | contig 15750 bp, 11 predicted proteins | sample 9134231 | NCBI WGS metagenome assembly JAEEGL01 (sample SAMN16246548, study PRJNA631951) | gut metagenome | biome: gut microbiome; feature: rumen; material: fiber-attached | host: Bos | place: Iran: Karaj | collected 2018-10
CAGTGACTGGGGTTAAGTCGTAACAAGGCATCCCTACCGGAAGGTGGGGATAGACCACCATTCTAATCAAACACTTAAAATTAAACACTTTGTTCATTACTTTATCTCTTTTCAGTACTATTGATAAAAATAGACTGGTCTGATGATCAGTTTTTTTTTACAAAAAAATTTTATGAAGTATTCGTATTGTAATAAAAAATTTAGCCAATATTTTTCCTAAACGAACAAATATTCGTTATTGAACATAAAATTGAAAATTTTAAATATTTTTAACGAAACTAACTGGTGTTTTAGCTTTGTTTAGAGGTGAACTTATTCTCTATACTTGCATTTAATAAAAAAATTATTATCTTCTCTTCATTGCCACAATAGCTCAATCGGTAGAGCACCGCTATCGTAAAGCGGGGGTTGGGGGTTCGATTCCGCCTTGTGGCTTTTTTAATTGCCGCGATAGTTCATTCGGTAGAACGCATCCATGGTAAGGATGAAAGCCGAGTTCAATCCTCGGTCGTGGCTAGTCGAGCGTAAGGTATTATTCCTTATTTTTTTTTAACTTTTTTTTAGCCTCAGAAAAAGCTATTTCTTCCTGTTTTCTTCTATAACTGTTAGCAAATCTATGAGCTTCATCTCTTAGTTTTACTAGTATTTTATCTGCATCATCATAAATAAAGTCATACTCCTCTATTGCTCATTTTTTATAAACATATAGCTTTTCTCCAATAGTATCTTCACTTTTTTTACTCTTTATTCATATTGAAGATTTTTTTCTTGCTTCACCTTTTCATAATGCACAGAACTGAACACTTTTAGTAATTGTTATTAAATTAGGATATTCTTTTATTAAATCATCAATGATTCCTAATTGTCATTTTCATCAATCAAGAATAAATACATTAGGAAGATGGAGTATTTCTCAATCTTCTTTGTTAACTCTTTTATCTAATTTAAATCTTCTAATAAGTACTTCCTTTAATGAAAGATAATCATCATTCTTAGAAGTAGTAATCTTATATTTTCTGTAATGATTTTTATCAGGTAGTCCTCATTCTATAGCACTTAGTCATCAACTTGTCCAATCTCATCCAAGATGTGATATATCTAAACATTCAACTTGATACGGAAATTGATTTAAATGGTAACGATTTTGTATTTCTTGGAGTAGATCATTCATAATTCAACTACCTTGGATAGTATTTACTAAGAGATAAGATTCAAAGAAATCATCAAAAAGTTTTAAAATACGTTGTTTTTCTTCTTTATTTCAAGGGAAACGTACAGTACTATAAAATCATCCTTCATCATGAAATTCTCAAAATTCGGAAGCAAAACTGGCAATCATTGTATCTTCATCAATTTCATCTTTTTCAAAATGGTGGCGAATAATATCAACCATTTTCCCTTCAAAAAAGTGTAACAAAACATAGGTCCTTCGTGGCCCTGTTTCACGAATTTGAAGTAAATATCAACTAAATGAATTTACATACTCAACAGATTGTTTTTCAGTAAAATTTCAAATTTGTAGATAGATATCTCTAAGTTTTGCTGCCCATTCAAAATTCTCAGTTTTAATTGCTTCTTCAATAAGTTCTTTAATTTTTGTTTCTATTGGTCTTGTATTTCCTTTAAAGAAATTAGTAATAAGCTTTGGATATTCAGGATTTCAAAGTCATTCTTTACAACATCGTCATTTGCATAATCAAAAATAATAATCAGAACAAACTTTTCACTGATTAAATTGTGATAAAGGACAAGTTCTATATTGAACGATTTGTCTTAAATATTGTAGAAATTTTTTTAAATCTTTTGTATGATGTTTTGGTCATATATAGGTGCCTCAATCATTAATTTTCTTTCTAGTAATAAATATTTGAGGAACCGGATGCTTTGTGAGTTTTATATAGGCATAAGCATTAGCTCATTTTAACATATTATTGAATGGTGGTTGATGCTTCTTTATTAGATTGGATTCTAAGTAAAGACTTTCACTTTCATTTTCAACAACAATAAATTCTACATTTTCAGCATGTGCAACCATTTCTTGTTTCCAAACACTACCAGGTGTGAAGTATTGTGAAACTCTCTTTTTTAAATTCTTGGCTTTTCAAATATAAAGAATACTCCCCTTTCTATCTTTGAAAAGGTATACTCAGGGAGCTTCTGGAAAATAAGAAAGATCAAGATTTTTCATTTATTTATATGTATATGTGACAGTTATTTTTAGGTTATGATTGGGAATTACTCATCAGGACATTTATTTTCAGGCAAACTATCATCAATGACTTCTGGATTTTTGAAACAACGAATAAGACCTCATCGTTTCATTTCTCCATTAGATTGTGTTGCATAGATTTGTGCTTTGTTAAACCAAAGATATCAAACATATGAATCAGATATAAAAGATGAAGACCAATAGAAACCTTCTTCTCTATAATTCCATAGTTGTCCACCATAAACAGCATCAGCTATAATTCTTCCTCCTCTTGGTAGAAAGAATTTCAGACCAAAATTCTTTCCAAGATTTTCATCTTTAACACTATGAGTAAGAATTCATCCTTCAAGACTAGTTCTTTGTCTTTTTGGATCAGTATAATCTTTACATGAATTTGGATATATTTGACAGAAACCTTTAAGTAATGCTCACCATTCTCATGCAGAAGGTACATGCCATCACTCTGGACATGGTCATTGTCTAGCAAGAGCTCAAGTATCTACCATATAATCTGACCATTTTATTCTTACACCTTCCGAAGTGTAACGTTTCTTTGGATCATGATTTTTTTCATAAAGGAATTCCTTTATATCATTTGAATGTAAAGTATACATTGTATCCATTCCAAATTGATTACCATAGTTCCATCCAACCCATCAATCCATACCTCATCACCAAATATCCCTATGGATTGTACATGTTCCACTTGGTCTAGTCCAATAGTTATACAAAAGACACTGATCTTCATAACGGTTTGAAACAATAAATTTCTCTCAATAATATCAAGATCTATTGTAAGCAATATTCCAAGTAGGTCTTTCAGTTGTTATTTCTCCTTCAACTCTAGCTGGATTACTATGCAAATTCACAGAAAATCAATGGTTGTTTCATCGTTGATAATATTTTCAGATGTTTTCTGTTGATAATTCCTGTCATATCCATTTCTCAGTTGCTCACATATTCTTATCCATTAAAGTGAGACTTGTATGACAAGTATTTAAGGTAATGGTTCAACTAAGCTCATTATATGTTAATCATGTTGTATATTCACAGCATATTTTTTCACAAACATGAGCATCTCGATTGTATTTATATCAATTAGGACATCATTGACAATTTTCATAACGTTCATCATTTACTCACTCACATGTCCAATGTACAAGGTTTCTATCATCTCTTTGAGTAAGTCAAGTAAGTTCCCCATTCCAACATGCTATATGAGGAGAAATTTCTCTTTTTGGTGTCCGTATTACATTACTATCCATCCATCATTCACATCTTCATGGATCAATTCTATATGAGGCATGACATTTTGCTTTAGATTGTTCTCATTCACATTCCCATTCCCATCATTCCTGTCTTCCATCTTCTCTATATGTTATTTTAAGTGTTGGAGTAAGTCAATTTTTAACATATTCACACAATTCTCTTCCACTTGCTTTTAGCTCACCAAGATTTTTTCCATTATAATTAGAATTACATCTTCAGTTTTTGTTAATACATTTATGCTCGGTATCATCCCATAGCCAATTCTCTTTACACGCTTTACATGATTTTCATGCTCAAGTACCAGAATCAGGTCAATTAATACCTAAACAATCCCAGGTATATAATGCAGTATTCCAGTCATAATTTAAAGCAGATGGATATCATGAAGCACATCTATTGTAATAATCAGAATAGCCTGTTATTTTATTAGGATTTTTAGAACATTCTCAAGTTTGATGTTGAGCTCTAGCTCAACATTCTTTTCAATCTGGACATGTAACACTATTAGGAGGACAACCTGTAGAACTTTTATTACCAGCACAATTCCAATGCCATTCTACTGGATATTTATTATTTGAATCCCAAACAATTGAAAAATCCTTAGCTTCTCAGTTATCACATGCTTGAGATGCATCTAATCACCATATTGATGCCCCATCTGACCATTTATATCTACAAACTCAATTTTGAAAATCATCTTCAACAGCTCAAGTAATAGAAGGACAAATAGTTCTACATAAAGCAGAAGGAATCATTGATACCCATTCAGATCAATCACAAGAACAGTAACATCAATAAAGTTCTCATACATAAGCTTGATCTCCAACTACATCTCAAGTAACTAATGGAATATATTGAACTGCACCAGCAATATTAATACCACAAGCCTTTTTTTCTGTAGAAATTTGAAATACTCAATTAATATCAACAGTTCAAGGTATAACATTTTGTGGAATATTATATCAAATAGATACTCAGTTTTGAGCAAACAAAATGAATGTATCATTTTTTTTAGGGTTTAATTTTATATCATCACTAGTATCTTTCCATGCAAAAACATGTTCTTTATCAATAACAATATCACTTCAAGCAGCAACGGATCGATCAGTAGTTACCGTAGAGTCACGTCATCAAATGATATAAGAATTATTTCATGAAATATGATTATTTTTTCATCAAACAATATAACTATTAACTCATGTAATACTATTACCAGAACCTCAAAGGATAAAAATACTAGATCATGTAATTAATGTATTGTTAGTTCCTCAGATGATGGCACTTTCACTAACATCATGAGTAATTTTGTTATTTTCTCAACCGACAATATATGAATCAGTACCTTCAAGATAATTATTTCTTCCATAGAATAATGAAGATCCTGTTGAATCAGGAGCAAGATAACCTGTTGTTCAATCAACTAAGGCACGTACTCTTCAACGAATCAATACAGTACCATGGTTTGATTCAACAATAACTTCTCTATCAAGAGCTTCTGGATGTCTAATAGCATCTTCATTAAATGCAATCTTCTGAATTGTTTGAATTGCACGATTAAGTACAGGTTTTACATTAAGGAAGTTGTTATTAGAATTTGCAAGTGTTATAGCTGCTCAAAAAAGAATGAAAAGAACAGATAACACTAGTAGTTTTTTGTTTGTTTTGTTATTCATAACATTTGTTTTGAATAATAAAAGTTATATTCCATATAAGGATAAACAAATCTAAGAATAATACAAATTTTTTTACGAATTTTAACGTACTATTCAATAATAATTAAAAAACTCATTTGACATTTCTTTACTAATATCTAAAAATATAAGTGGACAACACAAAAAAATATCAAAAAATGAAAAAAAATATCATAAAAATTTTTTTATACACAGTAAAAATACTACTTCTTGTTTCTTGTTGTTGCTCAACATATGAATTAGTTGGATATTGGAACGTTATGATTAAGAAAGATTTTTTGCAGATGTCTCCATTCCCAACCCAAGAGATAGAGCTTTTATCTGGTGTATCAGTACTTGTTATCATACTCTGGGTGCTCTATTTTTATTTAGCAGCATCTTCAGAAGAAAAAGATTAAAAACATCCCATAAGTATCGACTCATGAGATGTTTTTTTTAGTTAGCTTTTTGGAGTTCTTTCCATAGTTTTTCTTGTTCTTTAGTTAATCTTTTAGGAATATTAATTTTTAGTTCAACAATCATGTCTCATCTTTTGTTGAATAATCATTTTTCTCAAAATCATTTTCATGAAACACGTATTTTCTGACCAATTTGAGTTCATTTAGGAATCTTAACTTTAATTTTTCATTCAGGATGTTGAACATCAACTTCTCATCAAAGAACAACATCAAAGAGTGAAACTTCAGCAGTAGTATACAAATCATCTTGTCTTCTAGCATATTTACTAGATTCTTCGATATTAATTTTTACATATAAATCTCAAGCAGGAATATTTCAAATTCAATCATCTCATTTTCATGTATATTTAAGGAAACTTCAGCTCTTAATTCCTGCAGGAATTTCTAAATCTAAAGTCTCTTTCTTGTCTTCAAGTCATCAATTAGTAAGTACTTTTCAATCTTTTTTATAAATAACTCATGTTCAAGAACAGTTTGGACATGCAGATTGTGTTTGGAAAACACCAAATGGAGTCTGAGCTTGTTGTGATACTCTTCCTGTTCAATTACAGTGAGAACATTTTTCTTCACTAACTCAATTAATTTTAACTTTTCTAGTATATGCAATCTTTTTCCTTGTTCAAAGATATGCTTCATCAAAAGTGATAGTGATATGCTTTTCTAAAGCCTCTCATTGAGTAGCTTTTCTTTTTCTTCAAGCTCCTCAAAAATCTCCTCAAAACATTCCTCAAAGAAGATCTCCGAATCATCAAAAATCAAATGTTGCTCAAGCGCCACCAAAACCTCAGAAATCAAAACCTCATTGACCTCCTCCAAATCCTCATGCTCCGAATCCTCATTTTCTATAGAGATCATATTGTTGTTTCTTTCTTTCATCAGAGAGTACTTGATAAGCTTCGTTAATTTCTTGAAACTTTTCTTTAGATCCTCAACGATCAGGATGGTGTTTAACAGCACCTTTTCTGAAAGCTTTTTTTATTTCATCTTGAGATGCATCTTCTCAAACTCAAAGTATCTCATAATAATTCTTTTTTGGATCAAAATCCATAATGAAGTTATAAACGAATAAATAAATAGCACCAAAATAGTGAACGTGATTTTATTCATTTTGAATAAAAAAACAAGTATTAGAAAAGTTTTTAAAAAACTGAGCCACACAAAAAGTAACTCAGCCTTCAATGATTATTAAATTCAAATTATCTACTTTTAACCATTTTTCTCATCTTTACTCTTGTCCATCAAGAAGCAGGAGCGAGAACCATTTCAGATCATCCAGCAGGAGTTCTAATGTATCTATATCCATCAGGATCAGTTCTTAATCTTGTTTCCCAGCAAACTTTTCTTCCTCTAAGAAACCAATTATAAGTAGATCCTTTAGGGTTTGTATAAACTCCAACAACACCTAATTCCTTAGCTTCTTCAAGCTCTAATTTTCTTTTTGGATAGTCAAATCTTCTACTACCTCTAATTCTACTTGCTTGTTTAGCTTGTTGTGCCTTTTTCTTGGCAATTCCCTGTTTGTTTGTTCTACTAGCCATTTTTCATTAATAATAAACATAAAATTATTTAGTTTCTACAACAATAGGTCTATTTTTATGGAATAACATATCCCATTTTGCTTTTAATAATACACGATATTGAATCACATATTGAACAATACTGAATAATGATGTTGTTGCAAGGTATAGACCAACTCAAGATTGGATAGACCAAACAACTGAAGCCATCATGATAGTCATCATAATATTCATTGTTCACATCATCTTAGACATATCTGGCATAGCCATTCATCAAACATTTTGTTGAGCTTTTGTTGCTTTTTGTTGAGTAAGACTTGTAAGCCAGAATTGGATAAAGTTCAAACATGCAACAGCAATTGTTAGAACTAAACTATTCTTCTCAAAAAGATCTATTCACAAGAACATAGAATTAACATTTTGTGGATCTAAGTACTTATTTCAGAATCCCCAAAAGAAGCTATAAAGCCAATCAGTATGTTCTGTAGAAATAGCTCAAGTTGCGAAAGCTCTAATAACGAAGTATAATCCAATAAAGATAGGTAATTGGATAAGCATAGAAAGACATCCTTTCAAAGGTGCAGATCCTTCTTTCTTCAAAAGTTTCATAGTTTCTTCAGAAAGTTTCTGTGGATCATCTTTATATTTTTCCTGTATTTCTTGCATTTTTGGCTGAATATTTGACATTCCTTTACTCATATTTGCTCATGCAATAGCATTTTTTAGGAGTAAAATTCTAACAAGTACAGTCAATAATACGATAGCTATTCAAAGGTTTCCTCAAAAAAGTGCGAGGAATATAATTAATAGATTAAAAACAGGACGATATAAGAATTCTGCTCGTAAAATATTTAACCAATTCATGAATGAAAGTTTTTAAGAATAAAGACAAAAGTTTCTAAATTTTCATAAGTTCATCAACCTTTAATTTAACAAGATTATCAACTTTTGCAGATTGTTGCTTAGTTAATTCTTCAATATTTTTTTCGTTAGCTTTGTGCTCATCTTCAGAAATGGCTTTTGCAACAAACTGTTTTTTAGTGTCATTCATTGCATCTTGTCTTGATTGTCTGATCTGAGTTTTAGTATCTTCTCACATAGATTTTACTTGTTTAGCAATCTGATCTCTTCTTTCTTGAGTTAAAGCAGGAATCTTTACTAAGATATGAGATCATTGATTATCAACACCAACTCACATATTTGCTTCATAAATAGCATTAGCAATTCCTTTAGAACTAGCTTTGTCCCAAGGTTCAATTTTAAGTGTTGTATTATCCATAACAGTTACATGAGCTAGAGCGTTTAATTTCATAACTCAATAATCTGTTGTAACATTAAGATTATCTACAAGTCATGTAGTTGCTCTTCATACTTGTAACCCCATGAATTCTTGCTCTAAATATGCGATAGCTTTTTTCATTTGCTGTTCATAGTTCGCAAGCTCCATAATATCTATTCTTTTACTTGATAAAAAAACTAAATTTAGTATATAAAGAAAAATCCCTTTTTTGCAAGGAGAAAAAAAGAGAAGAAGTGGACTGGTAGAAAAGAAAATTTTAATCAAAATAAATGAATGAAAAAACAAATCTCAAAAGTATTAATATTTATACTAATAGTACAGGCCACAGCCTCTATCTTTTTTAGTCAAACCTATGCAGAAGATAAAAAATGTGATGGATCACCTGCTGTTTGTACAGCAACATCACCTCACATGACAACATATCTTGAATTTCAAAAAGAAGCAGTAGCTTTATTAGTTGCAAGTAAAGCTAAAACAACACAACAAACTCTTAAAGAATGAGGTGGGGGTCTTTTTACTTCAGAAATTTTGAAGTTAAATGAAGCTGAAGACTTTAATAATAGTTTAGCATGAATAGCTTTAAGGGTTTTAGATATAACAGCAACAAGAACAGCAACTTCACTCATTACTTCAGTATTCTTGTTTGAACTTGCGGCTGTTTGAGCTTTAGCAGATAATTCAATTGGTTTAACAATATTATTTCAAGATAGACCAATAGTAAGAGACCGAACAAAATTATTAGATGTAGAACGGTCATTAAGTAAAACAGCATATGAGTTATGAGTTGTTTGAGATATATGAAGGAAAATAGCTAATGCAGAAACACTTAATAAAATAGTAGAAAAATATGTTGATGCAGGACTATTCAAAAAATGAGCTAAATTTTGAGACGGTGTTTCTTTCATGAAAGCTCTTATGCAATTAGCAGAACTAAACAGTGCTGTTAAATGGTTTATAGCTTATGATTCTTTGGTTCTTTTTGAAAATTATAATGATGATCATCCAGATTTTCAATTTAGTAAAGAATGGTATGATGAATTATCAACAGAATATCAGTGTGCAAGACGAACATTTGGATTTAAATGTAATACTTCTTGGGCTTCATTAAAGAAGAACCTTCAAATCCTTACAAAGAATACTAATACTCAATGAAAATCAAGTGTTCAACAAATTAAACAATCATATAATAATTTAAAAGAAGCATTATGAAATTGGACAGCTGTAAAAGATAGATTTAAGAAAAATAGTGATTTGACGCTTTCAGATAGAGAAAAAGAGATATTAAGAAATAGATATTGATTAGAAGCTTCAAGGTTAACAAAATCACAGTGAGCATGAATAATCTCGCTTAATACTAACTTAAAATCTCAATGGAAGAAATTATCTAAGTGAGTAAAAACAGCGGTTTCATGAGTTGTATGAGCAGTTGCAACATACAAAAAGATGTATAAGGAAAATAAACAACTTGCAAAAACATTAAGACAAGAATTTAGTGGTGATATTTATGTATGAAATCGTATTTCGGCATTCTTCTGATGGGATGCAGAATCGTGAAGAAAATCTAAATCTGAATGATTGAAACCTTATATCCAAATGCAAAAAATGTTAGATGTAATTAATGAATCAAAGAGAAATATGTCGTCGTTGGTAAGTAATTCAAATAATATTGATCTTACAAAAGATTATGTAACATTATTACAATCAATAGAAGACCTTATAAAATCTATTTGAAATAAAGACGAATGATTAAGAAAATGGTTAAATGCTTTATGTACAGCACAATGTTGAAATAAATGAAATAGCTGTTGTTATGTAAAATAAAAACTTTTTATTAATAATAATCTCATGAAAAAAAATTGAAGAATAACATATATGCGATTATTTGGTATCCTTACCATAGGATGGGCTTTTTCTTCTTTTTTTTATGAATCAAGTGTTGCACAAAGTAAAAATCGGGTTGATGAAATCCTTTCTGGAGTAGTGCCTAATAACGTAACAAAAAATGATATTGTTACAAAATTCTGTGATACAATGACATGATCATTAGATGAGGATTCAAAATTAGCATTAAAACAGTCTTTGTTTGTTGCTTCATTGTGTTCTAATTGAAAAAAATCTAAATTTGAATTCTTTGAGGATGCAGACAAATTTATAAAAGATGATTTCTCATTTAAAACAATATGATTCCAAACAAATTGTGGTAACTCATATAAAGAAACCTGTGATGTTGCAGAATTAGCAGATAATTTGTTTACACAAATTCTTTCAGAATTGTTTATAATAAGGGAAGCAACAGTTTTTGGTATAAAATGAAATGTTGCACAATTTTCTAGTGCAGATACTTTAAAAAAATGGAAAAATCAATTTGTAATGGATTATTTAGGTATAGCGGAAACTGAAGATTATTGTGGTAATGGATATCATAACCAAACATGTAAGATGATAGAAAAACAGTTAAAACAGTTCAAGAAATCGTTAAAGAATTTGAAATATATTAATATGGATGCTGTTTTTACAGATGAGAATAATAAATTAGTATGCTCAGGTGATGTTGCTCAAAAAAATCTTACATATTGTTGAATTGCTTGAGAGATTCAGTGATGATTAAAGATGTTTGTTGATGTCGTATATAATGAATTAGAATGGTACTCTATTTTTTCAAGTTATTACTGACAGATCTTGTCTCAAAAAGATGAGATACCTAACAAGATACAAGCAGAAGTTATGCAAAGTCTTTCATGACCAGATAAATTCTTGTCATTGATAGAAGAAAGTGTAGCTGAACTATTAAATATTTCAGTATCATATCCTATTCATGTTGTATTGGTTGCATATGAAGAAGATTTATTAAGAATGAGAGATAAATCTCTAGTAAAAATAGTAACTCCTATATATTGCCTTTATCATAAATTAAGAAATGTTCAATATGATAAATAAAAAGAATAGCTGAAAAAAAATGTTATTAACTCTTATATTGGGAGGAATACTTTTTACTATTCCTCAAATTTCTTCTGCTTGAATAAGAGAGGAGTTTCCAAGATACCGATTAAGAGTGGGAACAAATAATATTGCAAATATGTTATCAACATGGACAAAGGCAATTACATCATATGATTCTTCAAAATATGATGCTGCAGCAAATAAATTTACAACAGATATATTTTGAGATAATGCTTCAAGATATAAAGCAAAAAATCAGGCAAAAGCATTATATTGATTAGAGTCAGTAAAAGGAGTTTTAAAGTCAAGATACCCAAATTGTAATATAAAAGAAAAATATCTTTTAGGAATCCTTTTTTATACAAGCTGAACATGAGTATATATTAGAGATGAAATAATAAAATCTGTTCCTTCATGACAATGGCCAACATTAAAAGATAGAGATCAATGATGTAAACAGTTAACAACATGTATGCTATGAGCAAATAAAAATTTAACAAATACATCTTGTGATGAAGAGGTTAGAAATGCTTATTTTGATTGAACAGAAATAAAAAGAAGAAGCTTAGAACTAGAAGAAAGTAACCTATGAGTAGAGAAATATTATAATTGAACACTTGATGATTCAAGTTATGATATTTTCTATGATATGTGACAATTAGCTAAAATCTTTTATGAAGATGTTAAACCGGTTACAAGTACAAGTGTAATTTTCTATAAAATGCCACAGTTTGGTAAATGAAGTAATGGTAATTGATGAGGAGATGATGAAGATAACCAAAATCAAAAAGAGGAAGAAAAACAACAATGAAAAGATAATCAGAAAGGTCAACCAAATCCATCATGAGATGGAAATCAACCATGAGAACCGAGTGACTGATGAGATGGAAATCCACAACCAGATAAATGATGAAAAAAATGATGAGATTCATTACCTAAAATAACGGATGATGATGAGATAAATGATTTAATTAATAATTGAACAGAAGAACAAAAAACAGTAACTAATAATTGAAATACTGCTTATGTAAATAAATGTGTAGTATCATGAAGTCCTAAATTAGAAGAAGCTTATTTAGAAGCAGAAGAAGAGGAAGGCTTAGGTGAGGATATTCCATCTCCATTTGAAGTCTCAGAGGAATACATAGATGAGTTACTTAAAGATATTATCGATAATAGTAAGGACATAAAAAAACAGTCAAAAGATCCTTTAACATGAGAGAATGCTAAAGAACCAGATGATGTACCATGAGAAAAATGAGCATCAGATGATCCTGCTGTTATTGATGAATTAAGAAAAGAGTTACAAAGTTGTGTTGATAAATGTGATTGATTGAGATTTGACGAAAGGGCTATTTGTAAAGCAAAATGTCTTTGTGCTGAGTATTCTTCAAAAGCATTGCCAGAAGATACAGAATATCAATTCTTACAAGAATGAGCATTAAGAATTAGAATCTGTAATATCCCAAGTAAACCAGTTGTTGTATCAACATCAACAAAATATGTAATGAGTATAGAAACAATTCTTGCAGAAATCCGTGATGTTGTAAAAGCTTTGTTTGAGAGTTGAGAATTAACACCAAAAATGAAGAAACAAGAATGGTTAGATACTTCAATGAATAATATAAAATTCTCAGATATTGTTAGCTTTAATATTTGAATGCAATTTAAAAAGCCAACAACAGAAAGAGGACCAAAGAAAGAGGAAATGGAGGAATTGAAAAAGAATCTTGAAGACGAAATACTACAAATAACACAAAACTGATTTAATGTTATGTGAGATGTTAAGGTATCTACTTATGCTGATACATCAATGTCAAAAGCACCTCAAGTTCCAAAATTAGAACCAATTAGCGAAGATACATCTGCTCTTATGGCAATACAAAGAATCGCTTCAATTAATAAGACATATCATGAGTTCTTACAAACAAATGATAATTTCATAAAAGAATTAAAGTTGCTTATCGATGAGATGTCTAAAACTATTGAATGAAAATTGAAATGATAACAAAAAAATAGATGTGGCTAAACACATCTATTTTTCCTAAATTCTATATCTTATTTTTTTACTGATCAAGGATAGTATCTTTCAACTAGAGCAGGATTAAGTTCATTAAGTTTTGAAATAGGATCGTTAAGGAATTCCTTTAATTCTTTTAAGTTATCATCTTTTAGTGTTAGTTTTAATCCTTGAACGATGATCGGTTGCTTACGTCAACTAACAATAATAGAGATAGGATTTAGTTCACGGCTAACAGAATCATAATTGGCGGAGAAGTCTACTCAACCAGCAGAGAAGACAACCTTAACAGTACCATTATCTGGTTCAACTTTTGCTCAATTTCATAAGAATTTTTCAATAACTTCAGTAATTCAACGATATTCTTTCAGTCCATATCCAGTTTCATTATCTTCAAGTTGATATGATACTATACGTTTAATCATGTATAACGTAGAAGAAGCGTTAATATCTGAAAGATCTAGAGACGCTAGAATTTGACTCTCTAATAACTCATGATCAACTTTAACACCGATTAATGCTCCTTTATTATTGAGAGTAAAAGTATAAAGGACTGTTTGTTTTTTATTATTTTTTTCAGTAACACTTCATTTTATTTCAATTTTTGTACCTTCACAAGAAAGAAGATTTGTACTATAAGCAGCTTTTAATTGATCACAAAGATCAACACTATCTGTCGGTTTATCTGCAAAATCCTTGTTATCGATTATAAGTGTAAGAGCCTGATTTAATGAATATTTACTCTTTGATGCATTAATAGTACTGTTAACAAAATTTGAAAGAGTTTCGTTTATTGAATCTTCTTCTGTACTTACTTCGATATTAGTAACAAAGAGTTGTAGATTCTCATATTTCAAATCTGCAGTAATTGTGAAATTAGTTCTTAAATCTAATCAATTTACAACAATAGTATTTTCACTTTCTCCTTCTTCAACAGAGTAAAGATTGAAATTAGCAGGAAGATAACTTTGACGGAAGGTATCTGTTAATGATTGTTGTTTAGTATTAGTAGTTGTTGTAGTTTTTGTAGTAGTTGTTGCTTCATATTTATAACGAGATTGCTCTTGAAGTCATTTAAATCCTGCAATAGTATCTCCATAGTTAATAGTAAGCATATCAGCGTTAAGAGATGTTCTATCTTCTTTATTCATCTTTGATTTTTCATCCTTAAAATAAGGAGAAAGAACATTCATATTAAACCAGTAAGCAAAGGATTTACTAAAAGCAGATAATAGTTCATCTTGTTTACCTTCTTCTTTAAGTAATATTTCGCGTAAGAATTCTATGTATGATTGGATAAGAGATTTAACATCAGCTGATGTTGAAATTCCTCTATAAATAAGTTGTTGAAATGAATAAAGTTTATATTCATTAAGATTACGATTGTTGTAGGCTGATGATTCGATATATCAAGCTCAAAGTTGTTTATTTAATGCAAGGAAATCTCTTAAAAGAACAAAATCATTATAAGTATAACTACCACAGTTACGGAAAATATCAGTAAGATTGGTATCAATACTTGTAACATAATTACCATAAGAAAGAAGTCATTTACACATATCTCTTTTGTATGTGGGATTTGTACTTAAGGCATTAAAATAAGTTGTAATTTCGTTAGTTGAACCACCTAAATCATAAAGGTAAAAACGATCTAAGAAATTTCTAACATATGATTTACAAACAAAAGAACTGCTACTTTTTGTTGTTGTACATTCAAGTCCAAAAAGATTCTTTAAAGAAGATCCTCATAAAGAAAACAATGGAGGATTATTTTTAATTTCATGATTAGTAGTTAATGGTGTAACAAGTACAGTTTGGAAAAACTTCATCATGTAAGCATCAATGAATCTTTCTTTGTTTTGTCATTGAGCAAATTCATTTAAAGTATTAATAGAAATATTTGTTTTTCTTGGTAATGTTAACCCATCTTTTTCTAAAAGCACATCTTCACTAATAATGTTTCAATTAGCAATATTTAAGTATCCATTTAATAGAATTCATTTTAATCCTGGAACAGAAGCTACTTGTTGTACTTTATTATTGTAATTTACTTCAGCTTGAGATACAGTGTTACTATCTTTCTTCTCAAGAAGATAAATAGAAGAAAAATATCCTGAAGTCATCATAAGAAATGAAGCAACAAGAGAAACTATTCAAGCAGAAAGTGCTACTCAATATTTGAATAATGTTCTATGAATCCATCCATAGTAACGAATAATTTTTACCTGTTCTTTGTTATAAAATATTGATTCTTGCATGGTATATTTCAAAATAAATAATCCAATCTAATTATACGTAGAAATAAAGAAAAAATCAAATTTCGAGGATTATTTTTTGCTTTTAAAA